>OIYG01000721.1_pt1 | contig 29862 bp, 29 predicted proteins | sample 1587861 | NCBI WGS metagenome assembly OIYG01 (sample SAMN03283272) | human gut metagenome | biome: human-associated habitat; material: feces | host: Homo sapiens | place: Peru | collected 2012 | reverse complement strand
ATTGTCTTACCTTCAAATTCTCTCTGGCGGAAAGATTTTCATAAATAGGCGGATTCTCAATTAACGCTCCTATTTTTGATAAATCTTTCCTATCCCAAAGTTTTCCATCAAAGTAAATCTTTCCTGCAGTGGGTTTCATCATACCGGTCAACATTTTCAATGTGGTAGATTTTCCCGCACCATTCGGTCCAAGCAGTCCATAAATCTGTTTCTTTTCTATATTAAGTGAAACATTATTTACCGCTTTTTGCTTTCTAAAATATTTACATAGATTTTGTGTCTGCAACATCATTTCCATCTTTGCCATCCTTCCTTCTATATTTCATTTCTTACTGAAATATAATCTATCAGGGAAAAATAAAGATTTGATGAAGATTTATTCCCGTATGGAATAAATCATCAATTGAATATCATTATCAGAACTTGGCTTTCCACTAAAATCAGCAAAGCTGTTACAAATACGAAGTCCTAACTTACCGAATATCTCCGTGATTTCATCCAAACTATATAACCTTATAGGATTCCCTTCTTTCATTTCAGGCTTATACAGTGCTTCTTTATACATATAGTCTACCTGCCCATTCTAGTATCCAAGTTAATGTAGATTTTTTTCTTTTCTTTCATAATCTCCTCCAGTTAGCACTAGCTAACTACATCCTAATATAATAAGTGGTACTACCCACCTATTAAAACTTAATATTCCACAATCTCTCAAAGCCACCAATATTAAACTGCTTTAGCTGACTAATATTTTTAATTGCACTCTGTTTATCAAAATCATGTTCTATAATCTGAAATATTGACGAGAAGAAACCAGTATAAATCATATGCATAAGACTATCTTCAACCACAGGTATTTCAACGCCCTCTTCTTTCATCTTCTCTAGATACCTATGACTTGATTCTATTTCTCTATTAACCATTCCATGTATAAAATCCTCATACTTACCACTATCACCACACCTCAATAACAGTTTAAAATTATCATAATGATCATAGACATAATCTAGCATTTGTTCCATACCATCATTTGACATAGAAGCCACGCTCTTTGTCTGATCATCAGCCGATAACTTTTCAAACTCACTAACTACTTGGTCATAGATTTCATATAAACGCTCTAAATATGGATCGGTTAACGCATCAAACAAAGCTTCCTTGGTTGGATAATACTTATAAAAAGCACCGGTTGTAAGTCCTGCATCTTTAACAATATTTCTAAGTGAAGCCCCAGTTAAACCATCATTTAAAAAATGTTTCTTAGCTGTCTCTAATATGTTTCTTTGTGTTTCTTCTGCCTTTGTAGCCATGCTTCCTCAAAAATATAACAGTGTTATATAACAATGTTATATTAATTCTAATTACCCTTTCTTGTCAAGCACCATCGAACTATCACAAAAGCCAACACCTGTGACCATGGACTAGAATAGAAAATTGGATAGTTATTACAATGATATTAATCCTTTCCTTGTTCATGGTATAACATGTATTTCGTTATATTAAAACTTGTTTGTCCAAGTTGAACAAACAAGTTTTAACCCTATATTTACTCTCAATCTTTGTATGCATAACCATCATACCAATAACCAGGAACACTACTCCTAATACAATTAATATGACAAGAGGTGAATTCTGTTTAATAAACAACAATGATACACCAATCATCTCAAACAACAATGTAAACACTAACCATAGATTAGAAACTGCCTTATTGTAGCCTTTAATATCTTTTACTTTAGGTGCATCACTAAAGCTAAACAAGTTAACTGGTATATTACTTTTACGTGTTGTTATTCCTATATACACAAAGACAATTGATATTATTGTCCAAATAATAAATCCCATATTAATTCTTCTTATTCTGGTTAATACCTAAGCTCAAGAAACAGACACTAAGACATAGCCATACCACAGGAAGAGAATGTTCACTCTTATCCACAAATTGTAATATCGCCACCAAAAAGAATAATAGCGAAATTATATAATACAAATTAAACTTCTTCATAATGCACATCAAGCTTGTTATAAGGAATAGACATATTATTATCTCTTAATTCGATTTGAATAATTCTCAATGCCAATCTTCTTAAATCATACATCTCACTTCTTGGACAATAAAACCTTAACTTATAGACAATGGCCGAATCAAGGAAGGCATCAGTACCTAAATACTGTGCATCTTGTACATTATCCATCTCACCAATCTTTTTAATGATAGTATTCAAGACAACATCAACCCTTTCAAAATCTTCTTCATATGCTAAAGGTAAATCAATATCCACCTTAGCTATATCAGACAATTTTGTAATCTCTGAAATATTTCTATTACAAATACTCAAGACACTATTATCAGCCAAGTTTCTAATCTTAGTAGTCTTCATATTAAAGTTTTCGACCACACCAACTAGATCATTATACTTAACCATATCACCAACACTAAAGAAATGATCAGACACAATATGAGCGCCCATAATACCATCTTTTAAAAAGTCCTGTAAAGCTAAACCGACTGCAGCACTGGCAAGACCTAAACCAGCTACTAAAGAAGTTACATTAATACCATTTATTTCTAAAACCATTAAGATAGCACAAGCTATAATAATTGTCTTAACCACCTGAAACGAAACCTTAACAAGCCCATTCATCTGACTATTGTCTTCATGCTTAGTCAAATACTTCTTGTTAATCTTGGTTAAAAACCTTAGAAAAAGAATAGTAAATAAAGCTACAATAATACTCTCAATAAGACTAGACAATGTAATTTTCTCTAAAATATCATTCACTCTTCAATTCCCTCTTAAACAATTGATCAACACCAACATAAGGATCTAAACCCTCATAGACAATCTTAGACAACATACTTGTAATTGGCATCTCAACATTATACTTACAAGCTAATTCAATGGCAGCAGGCAAAGCATTCAAGCCTTCTACTACCATCCCAATTTCCTTCTTAGCCTCATCAATTGTCTTACCTTCACCTAATAAATGACCAAAACAATTATTACGGCTATGAATACTAGTACAAGTAACAATCAAATCACCAATTCCAGCTAAGCCAAAGAAAGTATCATTTTGACAATCCATCTTAGTACCAAGCCTTTTAATCTCTTGTAAGCCTCTTGTGATTAAAGCAGCCTTGGCATTATCACCAAAACCCAAGCCATCAGACAAACCTGCAGCTATTGCCATAATATTCTTTAAGGCACCACAGATTTCAATACCTCTAATATCTTCATTAGTATAAACTCTAAAGAAATCACCAGAGAAAGTCTCCTGTACAACCTTAGCAGCCTCTAAATCCTTACTAGCAGCCACAATCGCAGTAGGCATATCTTTAATAACTTCTTCAGCATGAGTAGGACCACTTAAGACAACATACTTTAAAGCATCATTCTTATAAACGTCATCAATAACTTCTGTTAAAGTTAAAAGACTATCCTTCTCCATACCCTTGGCAACATCCACAATATATTGACCATCCTCAACATATTCTTTACTTAAAGTTGCTACCTCACGAATACTAGTAGAAGGTATCGCATAAACAATCATCTCTTTATCTTTAAAAGCTTCCTTTAAATCAGAAGTATAGACAATACTACTAGGAAGTAAAACATCCTTAAAACGCTCATGACGTCTTGTTTCCCTTAACAACTGAGCCTTTGTTTCATTGTGAACATAAACAGTCACCTCAAAACCCTTATTAGCCAACAATCTAGCTAATGAAATACCGAAAGTACCTGCTCCAAGAACGCTTATCTTATTCATTTAAATCTTATGTTCCTTTATATATACTGCCAACACATTTAAATCTGCAGGATTAATACCCGAGATTCTACTTGCCTGACCTAAAGTAAATGGTTTAACTTGATTAAGCTTTTGTCTAGCCTCAAGTCTTAAGTTATCAACCTTACTATAATCAATATTCTGAGGTAACTTCATACCATCCATCTTCAACATCTTATCAGCCTCTTTACGAGCCTTTTGAATATAACCCTGATATCTAATTTCAATCTGGGTATTAAAGACCATCTCATCATCATAAGAATCATTACCCAAGAACTTCAATACTTCAGAACATTCAACACCAGGTCTTTTTACTAACTCATAAGCATTAAAAGACTTCATATCATCTTCTTCAAAGCCCAAACTATTTAAATATTCACCAATGCCTGTAGAATAATCAACCTTACTATTCTTTAAATAAGTAACCAAAGAACTCATTTGATCCTGTTTACTTAAATATCTTTGATATCTATCTTCACTAATCAAACCATTCTCATAACCATATTTGATTAATCTATTCTCGGCATTATCATGTCTCATCAACAAACGATACTCAGCTCTACTTGTCAATAAACGATATGGTTCATTAGTACCCTTAGTTACTAAATCATCAATCATAACACCAATATAAGCCTCATCTCTTTTCAAGACTAAAGGCTCCTTATTATTAAGTTTTCTAAGGGCATTAATACCAGCCATCATACCTAGACCTGCCGCCTCCTCATAACCTGAAGTACCAAGTATTTGACCACCAATAAACAAGCCATCAATATCTTTCATTTCTAGAGATGCTTTAACTTGTAAAGGATCAATCGCATCATATTCAATGGCATATGCATACTTGATAATCTTACAATTCTCTAGGCCAATAACTGAATGTACCATTTCTTCTTGTACATCATATGGCATGGAAGTAGAAAAACCTTGTACATATGTTAATTCATTTGTGGCATCTAGTGGTTCTAAGAATAATTGATGTCTTTCTTTATCAGAGAATCTTACAATCTTATCTTCAAAAGATGGACAATATCTAGGTCCCACACCCTTAACAACACCTGAATACATAGAAGACTTATTTAAGTTAGCTAATACAATCTCCTTAGTCTTTTCTGTTGTATAAGTTAAGTAACAAGGCATTTGTTCCGCAACTGATCTAACTTCATCTTCTTTTGTATCTTCGCTAAATCTAATAAAACGCTTACTGCCTTCTTCTAGACTAGTCTTAGAAAAATCTATAGAACTAGTTAATACTCTAGCTGGTGTACCTGTTTTTAATCTAAATAATTTAATGCCTAATTTTCTTAAAGATTCACTTAAATTCTTAGTAGTAGGCTCATTATCAGGGCCACCTGGCGTAACAGTAGCACTTACCATTCTACAAGAGTCCATATAAGTACCTGTTGTTAATACTACAATGTTAGATTCTAAGATTCCATTTTTTTGAAGTCTAACACCAGTAATCTTCTTATCTTCAGCCAAGACTTCCTCAACAATATCCTCATATAAAGTTAAGTTTTCAGTATGCATACAAATATCTTGCATCATCAAAGAATAAGCATTCTTATCAGATTGCACACGCATGCTCCATACACCTGGCCCCTTTGTAGTATTTAACATCTTAAATTGTAAAGCTGTTAAATCAGCAACTCGTGGCATAACACCACCAAGGGCATCCACCTCTCTTACAACGATACCCTTGGCAGGACCACCAATAGAAGGGTTACATGGCATATTAGCGATATGACTAAAAGAAATAGTTACTAAGGCAGTCTTTTTACCACCATGAGCTAGAGCCATTGCGGCTTCAACACCTGCATGACCTGCACCAACGACAATCGCATCAAACATTTATAGCACCCACAAACCTGTCATATACAAGTTTCATTTCATCATAATGTTTAGTTACTTCTTTATAATCCTCTTCACACAAGTCCTCATATACTTCCATTAAGGTAATATATAAAGGATATAGACAAAGATCTTGAGCTAAGATAAACAAGCCCTTGCAGGCATCCTTCGCTAAAGCATAGTCTTCGTTTTCAAGAAAAGTTCCAATTTCTTCAAAAAACTCATCCTTAAGATAAAACTTAACGATATTCATGTATTCATCAAAATCAGGATATTTACTCTTAATAAGATCAACATCCAAACCCAATTTCTTCAAAGTATTTTCCATATATTTAATCCCTTTTTAGAAGTGTTACTTCATTTACTCCATCAGTTTCCATAAACTTACACTTAACATTTTCACTACGGCTTGTAGGCACATTCTTACCAACATAATCGGCTTTAATAGGAATTTCTCTATGTCCTCTATCAACAAGAACAGCCAAAGATATTTTTTTGGGTCTTCCCATTTTAAAGATAGCCTCAATCGCAGCTCTTGTAGTTCTTCCTGTATAAATGACATCATCCACAATGACTACTTCCTTATCAGTAACATCAATATTTGGTAAGACATTATTTACCTTTGGCATATCGGATAACTTAGATAAGTCATCACGATAGAAAGTAATATCTAGATTTGCCACAGGAACATTGATGTTATTGTGTTCATTAATCTTCTCCACTATTCTATTTGCCATTGGAACACCTCTTGTCTTAATACCAAGTAGTACAAGATCGTTGATGTCATCTGCCTTTTCAGTAATTTCAAAAGAAATTCTTGTTAATGCTCTATTCATAGCTATTTCATCTAATAACTGTACACTATTTGCCATAATAAACCTCTGTATCAATCATATCATTTTGTCTAATTTTAGACATTATTATCATAATATTCTTTTGCGTATTGGGCTAGTTTTTTAAAGCTTTTTTGATATTTTGGCTCAACATAAATCCCTTCAAAACTCTCATCATGTGTGAAGTAATATTTGCTCAAGGCTTCCGTTATTCCTTGCATATCCAATATATATTCATTGGCAAACGAATCATTTGTCGTCCTATTAAAATTAGTGAAACGAAGTCCATTCTTTTCTTCTATATACATATCATCAATATCATTACCGAGCACAACTATTCCGTTGTATCTATTTAATTCATCATCTCCATATACCCAAACAAGAAACTCGTCACTATATCCATTAAACATTCCCTGACACATTAGGGCTTGATTTAAAGCATAGACAACTGGTTCATCAATAAATTCATCAACAGCTCTTAACCACTCTAACCAATTTCGATAATTCTCTCGTTTTGGTAAATCAATCTTTTGACTATCATATTTAGGTAAACAAAATGTCTTCTTATTTACTAGATCTTCTTGCACCTTGTGTTGTAATAACTTAAGAATATATTCAGGCGGCTTTCTTAAGCCACTCTCCCAGTTTTGAATAGTGCGATAAGGAATATTGTATCTTTGTGCAAATTCGCTCTGTGTATATCCTAAACTTTTTCTCATTTCTAATATATTCATGACCTTGATTATACACTCAATGAGTGTATATATAAATAAACAATTTGTTGAACATGCTTTTATATGCAGGTAATATATTTTTTACAAGGCTTATGATAGTTTAAAAGAAGATTGACGATATAAGTAGTAATGTTAGCTTAATTATCGATACTGATGATAAATGGTGTTATATTTTACTTAATCTATGAAAAAAATAGAGATTAAGTAAAATATAATGATGTTTTTAGCTTATTTTAATAAAAATATGCGTTATAATTTACTTAATCTAATAAAAATATCAACATTAAGTAAATTATAAGGAGGGTGTCATGTTAGTAGGAAGACAAAAAGAATTAGAAATCTTAAATAGAGCGGCTTTAGATGATAAGTCTCATTTTATTGCGATATACGGTAGAAGAAGAATTGGCAAAACATATCTAGTTAGAGAAGCATATAACTATTCTTTTACTTTTTCTCATGCTGGTTTATCAAGTGGTAGTATGAAAGAACAATTGTATTCTTTTTATTCTTCTCTAAAAGATGCTGGATTAAAGATAACAAGAAAACCTAAAAATTGGCTTGAGGCATTTGATTATCTAAAAGATTTAATTAGACAGTCAACAGAAAAAAAGAAAGTAATTTTTTTAGATGAACTATCATGGATGGATACAGCTAGAAGTGATTTGATGATGGCGCTAGAGAGCTTTTGGAATAGTTTTGCATCCGCAAGAAAAGATGTTGTTTTAATTGTTTGCGCATCAGCTACATCATGGATTTTATCAAAAGTAATCCATAATAAAGGTGGTTTATATAATAGACTAACAGAGCAAATCCATCTAGAACCATTTGACTTAAATGAATGTTTAAATTATGTTTCTAAAAATAATTTATGTCTAAATAAAGAACAGATATTACAGTTTTATATGATATTTGGTGGTGTTCCTTATTATTGGGATTTTATTAAAAAAGAATTTAGTTTAGTACAAAATATAGATAATATGTTATTCAAAAAAGATGCACCCTTAAAAGAAGAATACCAATATTTATATGCATCTATATTTAAAAATCCAGAAAGCTATTTAAAAATTATAGAAGTTTTAGCAAACAAGAAAATAGGTCTAACAAGAGATGAGATAATTAAAGAAACAGGTATTGAGAATACAGGTTCTTTATCTAATAAATTAGAGGAACTTGAGGTTTGTGGTTTTATTAGAAAATATAATGTCCTAGGAAATAAAAAGAAGAATGCACTTTATCAATTAATAGATCCATATACTCTTTTCTATCATCATTTTTTAAAGAACTATCCAAGTGATGAACACTTTTGGACTAATCAAATAAATACACCAAAGATTAATACTTGGATGGGCTTCGCTTTTGAAAGATTATGTTTTTCTCATATCAAACAAATTAAAAAGAAACTAGGTATCGCTTCAGTACTTACTGAAGTCTATTCTTGGAAAACAAATGCTGATTTGGATAAGGGTCTTATTGGATCTCAAATTGATATGCTGATTGTAAGAAAAGACCAAGTAATTAATTTATGTGAGATAAAGTATTCTAATTCTCAATATGTAATCGATAAGGAAACAGATATAAAAATTAAAACCAAGGTGAATGATTTTATTAAAGCTTCAAAGACTAAATATGCCATTATGCCAACTTTGATTACAACCTATGGTCTTGTTGATAATGCTTATTCATCAATTATTAATTATGTAGTATGTATGGAAGATTTATTTGAGTTATAACTAGCAATTGATGAACTTAGCAATACACCTATTGAGTGTACTATTAATATTTTTACTGCACATATTATTCTTCTTTCTGCATATACTTTGATGGTTTTATATGCAGAAAACGCCTAATTATATGCATATAATCATATGATAATTTAAAATAGTATAATTATTCTATTAATAGGAGGCTACTTATGAACGAGAATATCATCAAAAGAAATGAATTATTAGCTAAGAGTACAATCAAAGAATTAGAAACTAGAAACATTAAAGGATACTATGCTAAGGATAAAGAAGAAGCATTAAAACTTGCCCTAGATTTAATTCCAAAAGGTTCTTCTATATCTATGGGAGGTTGTCAAAGCGCTAAGGACATTGGCCTTGTAGATATCATCACTAGTGATGACTATAACTATATTGATAGAGAAAAACTAGATAGAAGAGAAAGCTTAATTAGAGGTTATGATGCCGATGTATTCATATCTAGTGTTAACGCAATGAGCCAAGATGGTATCCTAGTTAATATCGATGGTAACTCTAATAGAGTATCTTATATTTGCCAAGGACCTAAGAAAGTAATCTTCATTGTAGGCATCAACAAAGTATGCCCTGATCTAGACTACGCTATTAAAAGAGCTAGAAATGTTGCGGCTACTACTAATGCTCAAAGATTTGATATTAATACACCATGTAAACAAACTGGTAAGTGTTATAACTGTAAGTCAATGGACACTATCTGTTGTCAGTTCTTAATCACTAGATTCTCTCGCCATAGCGACAGAATGCATCTTATTCTAGTTAATGATGAGTTAGGATTCTAAATAATCCTTTGTTATGGTAGTCCTAATAAAATAATCAATCCAACATTTGGTGATGATTTTTATTTACTTGAAAATCTTGAATTATCCAAAGAATATTCTACAGCTAATCCCAATAATACTAATGCATATGTTCATACATATAAGTTAGATACAACTGATTTAAAAATATTAGACTTTACTGAATACAATGTTCTTAGTTGTTTAGCTGAATTGATGAAACATAGAAATGCTGATAATTCCAAAAGATATAAGGCGTTATCTAAAGAATTCATTAATAAGTATGGGATTGCCACTAGTGAATACGATGTCATTAAGGGCTAGAGAGCTAATGCTTCTTATTTCTATATTGCGAAAGAATTTGTACGTGATAATGTAGATTTTGGAGGAACTCTTATCTCTTGACGATTTAGGCATACAATACTGTCTTAAATCTCTAAAAGCATTTAATAATATTAAAGAATTAGAAAACGATTTAGTTGCCGATCGAATAAATAAATATCTAAAATACTAGTAAAAAAACAAAAGATGAATCATGATATTTTTTCATTATGCCATGATTCATCTTTACTAATTTTAAGAGCTATAAACTGAATAATTATTAAATAGTTTTAAAACTTACATAGTTTACTTGACAAAGTCTAAGTTTGTCCAACTTTAGGGGTTCACTTCATTAAAGCCTCTTTTTATAGAATACCAAATTGTAGCTTTCTTATGTGATAAATTGTCTTATTTTGTATAATACTATAAAACTTTTCCATTACTAGCGATTACTTCTTTGTACCAATCAAATGACTTCTTTTTGCTTCTTTTTAAAGTTCCATAACCTTTATCATCTTTATCAACATAGATGAAACCGTAACGCTTTTTCATTTCACCTGTGCCTACGGAAATAATATCAATAGGTCCCCAAGTAGTATATCCAATCACATCAACATAATCTTCTTCTACTGCTTTTTCTACCTGTTTAATGTGACTTCTTAAAAATTCTATACGCTTATTATCTTCTAGATATCCATTTTCATCTGGATGTTCATCTAATCCAATTCCATTTTCAACAATAAACAATGGTAATTGATATCGATCATATAGCTCATTTAATGCGATTCTCAATCCAATCGGATCAATAGGCCAATCCCAATCATTTCTTTCTAAAAAAGGATTATCTCTTGTAACAATACAATCATTAGTATTATCAGCTTTTGCTATAGATGTAAAATAATAACTAAATGCAATATAATCAACTGAACCTTCTTTCAAAATATCTGCGTCTTCATTAGATATTTTCAATGTAACTCCTAAACGCTTCATTTGAGCAAAACATAAATTTGTGTAATACCCCTTAGCCATTACATCAGTATAGTACCAGTTTGGCATCATTTGAAATCTAAGCGCTAATTGGTCCTCAGGCCTAGGTGAATTGGCGTAAGTTGTGGGATATTGAACCATACACCCTACTTTATAATCAGGATCTATCTCATGCGCTAACTTTACAACTTTTGCTGATGCAACAAACATATTATGACTTGCAATTACTTTTACTTCATTTGGATTTTCGCCTTCTTTAAACCTAAGTCCTGCTTGGAAAAATGGCTCTTTCTTATTCATCGTCTCGTTTATTTCATTAAATGTCATCCAGTATTTTACTTTTCCTTTGTATCGTAAAAATACTGTTCTACAATAATTCACAAAAAAATCGATAAGTTGTCTATTTCTCCAACTTCCATAGTGATTAACTAAATAAAGTGGAGTTTCATAGTGTGATAAAGTGATTACCGGTTCTATATCATTTCGTAGCAATTCATCAATAAATTTATCATAGAATGCTAATCCAGCTTCGTTGGGTTCTTTTTCATCTCCATTTGGATAAATTCTAGGCCAATTGATAGAAAAACGTAAACATTTGAATCCCATTTCTTTAAATAAAGCAATATCTTCTTTATAGCGATTATATGAATCTATTCCTTCATGACTTGGATAATAAACATCTTGATGAACATAATCATGAATTAAACGTGGGACACGATGGGCTCCAGCTGTTTGCACATCAGCAATACTCAAACCTTTCCCATCAACATTATAAGCACCTTCCCATTGATTTGCAGCTACTGCTCCACCCCACAAAAAATTATCTTTCATATATTTAATGTTATCCTATGCATCTTCTTCTACTTCATTTTCATTCTTTTTGTTTGCCATAATAACAAATGGAGCATAAATAAGGAATGCAACAATGATATTAACTGCAACTAATACTAATGCTGAAATTTGTCCATTATAAGCTATGAATTGTTGAATAAACATTGGTAAACCAGCAACTGATTCAACATAATTTGGGATTAGGAATCCTGATTTTATGGCAAAGAAACCAATATTAGTTGTAACTAGTGGGGCCAAGACAAACGGAATTAAATATGTAGTATTTAACATAATAGGTAATCCAAATACTACTGGTTCTGAAATCCCACAAATTAGAGGTACCATAGAAATCTTACAAATTTGTTTTTCTTCTTTCTTTTTAGAAAAAGCTAAGATGGCTAATGCTAGAGAAATGACTATTCCTCCACCACCAAGGTTACAAAATAAATGCATAAACGCTGTTGTATAGGCCTCTTCAGGCATTAAACTTGCACCAACTGCAGCAATATTTGCTGCTAAAGCAGCTGCTCGCACAGGTTTAACAATTGGATTTAAAGCAAAAGTACCATGAATACCACACCACCATAATAATTGTGTAAAAATTACAATTAAACTTACACCAAGTTGAGATCCAATAATTGAACTAAATGGTTTTTGAATTACTGTATAAATAATATCGTTTAAATATATGCCTGTTGATCCGTAAAGAACACCAGCAGCGATACCAAATGCAAAGATTGTAATACAAGCTGGAATAAGAGCATTAAAACTATTTGAAATCATTGGTGGAACTGAGCTAGGTAATTTAATCTTAATCTTTTCATTTTTCATTAAAGCTGAGAAAAGAGTAATTGATAAGATACTAGCAAAAAAGCTTAAAAACAATGATGATGCCCCTAAATTAGAAGCAATAGATTCTGGATTTAATAGTGTTAAGAAACAACATCCTGCCAAAATCATTGTTACTAATGGTTTTTGACCATTTTTATTTCCCAATAAATATCCAACAATTAACGTAGTCCAAAGTGCCATGCCGTTAATGCAGGCATAATTCACTGTAGAGAACATGCCAGAATAATTGCTTAACCATTCGAAACCACTTATACCAGCTAATCCATTACTTCCGCAAATATAAATATTAAATAATAGAGCAAATGATCCAGCAATAATTATTGGCATCATAATTGTAAACGCATCTCTTATGCATGATATATATTTATTTTTATTCATGAAGTCTGCCAAAGGCACCATCCATTTATCCATAAAATTAGCAAATTTTTCCATACTTTTATATTCCTCCTATAAATTATTTATTTGCCTAACAGTTTTTCAGCAGTTTTCAATACTCCTGCACCATTTAAACGACCATAATCCATTGCATTTATAACATCAACTGGTTTTCCTACTGCAATCTTTTCTACATTGTCCTTTTCTAATCGAACTTGTGGACCAAGTAAAATAACATCACATTTATCTAAATTATTTGCAATAGACTCAATAGGACAAGCCAAAATATTATAATCCTTTCCTTGTTCTTTTGCGGCTTGTTTCATTTTTTCAACTAACATACTAGTAGACATACCTGCACAACACGCTAAAATAATGTTCATATAAATTTTCCTCCTTTAATTTTTTTAACTTTCTTTTAGATGATATAATTCTTTGAAAACTCGTATCATACTATTTACGTGATCAATAGCCAACGTTGCCATTGTTAGATGATCCTGAGCATGCACCATGATAAGTCCAAATTGTTGTTGATCACCTCTTGCTTCAGCCTGAATCAAATCAGTTTGCATTTGATGCGCTTGCCTTAAATCCTCCTTGGCTTTTTGAACAAATTCTTCTGCCTGTTCAAATCTATACTCGCTGGCAAGATTTTCAGCTTCTTTAGCATTGTTTCGAGCATTTCCTGCATTCAGAATTAACATAAAAGCAATTTCATTAATATCCATTGTCTTTTCCTCCTGACACCAACATCATAAATCTAGTGCTGTTTTGTTACAATATAAGTATTTGAAAGAATATTACATCAATTTTTTGTGATGAAATTTAAAAAAATCTAAGTTCTAATTAGATAGAGGGGGTTATTTGATGCTTACACAAAGAGAGAAAAAAATATTAGAATTTTTAAAGGATAAAGAATATTGTGTCGCTAAATTAATCAGTAAAAATGTTAGTGCATCTGAACATACTATTCGTAATGATATAACTTCTATTAATTCTAAATTGAACCAAGTAGCCTTTATTTCATCAAAAACAAATCTTGGTTTTCGTCTTGAAATTTATAATAATGACCTATTAAACCATATAATGCAAGACAATGAAGAAAAGATACCTTCATCGCCACAAGAGCGTATTTCCTATATTATCAAGTTGTTTTTGAATGAAAATCGCTATATAAAAACAGAAGAAATTGCAAATATGTTATATCAGTCTACTAGCACTGTTTCTAATGACTTAAAGGAAGTTAGAAAATATTTGCATCAATTTCATTTAACACTAGAAAGTAAGCCCAAATATGGTATGACTCTATGTGGGAATGAAAAAAATTTACGTGAATTAGAAAGTGACTTATTATACAAAAGCAAAAACTTATATGAAGATCAAACTCAGTTTATAATAGCCCAAATTTTACGGGATTCAACTGAGCGTTATGAATTTCAAATATCAGAATTTGCGTTTAATAATCTTGTCATTCACTTACAAATCGCTATAGATAGAATTCGTAAAGATAAATTCATTAATTTTCCAAATGAATACTACAAAGATCTACTGGATACATTAGAATTTACAATAGCCAAAGATATTGTATCGAAAATAGAAAAACAGTTTTCTATAAAAATTCCTCAAAATGAATGCATTTACATTACAATGCATTTACTTGGGAAAAGATTACAAAATGATAAAGAAAATCTAATTATACCTCAAAGATTTAGTAATATTATTCAAAAACAACTAATTGAATTATCGCACGAATACAACATAGATTTTGATTCAGATTTAAACTTACAATTAGCACTTTCTTTGCATCTTATCCCTTTATCATATAGGTTAAAATATGATCTTCGTATGGAAAATCCATTGTTAGAATCTATAAAAATAAACTATGCTCATGCGTACATAATAGCAAAAAGTTTAGCTCATGGATTATCTTTGGAATTTAATAAAGAATTGCCTCCAAGTGAAATAGGATATTTAGCGTTACACATAAATCTCTCTATTGAAAAAAAATTATTAAATGTAAATAAAAAAAATATTATTCTAGTTTGCGCAACTGGAAGAGGAACTGCTAAGCTACTAGAGCATCAATACCGTCAAAAATTTGACTCTTATATCAATAAACTAATTTGTTGTGATCTGTCTAATCTCAAATATCAAGATTTCACCAATATAGATTTTATATTTACAACTGTTCCAATTGCTTTTTCAGTGCCCGTACCTGTCATAGAAACAAATTTTATTCTTAATCCAAGTGATGTAACACGTATAAAAACCGATATGAATTCAGTTACTTCAATTGCATCGTATTTTCCAAAAGAACTATTTTTCTCTAATATGGAACTTCAAACACAAGAAGACGTTATTTCTTTTATGATAGAAGAAGCATCTAAATTATTTAACTTACCCTATAATTTTAAACAGCTTATATGGCAAAGAGAGAAATTGTTTACAACAGCATTTGATAATAAAGTTGCTTTGCCTCATCCATATATACACTGTACCGAAGATACTTTTGTATGTACTGTTTTGTTAAGAAAACCTATTCTTTGGGGAGATAAATTAGTTCAAATGGTTTTTCTTGTTTCATTGTCTCAAAAAGAAAATCCAAATATTCATATATTTTACGGAAAACTTAGCAAACTTTTAATTAATGAATCATTATTAAAGCAATTTTATCAGAAAGCAAATTATGAATCATTAATTCGAATTTTAGATGAAATTGAGATTTAACAATTTAATATATTGGCATTGATTAATCATTGGTTATTACAAATTTTAGTAAAAAAAAATAGATTGTGCGATAAAACAGGAAAAAAATAAGAAGGTCATTGTTTAATGTAATAAAAAATTCATATCTTTTTGATGTTAATTAGCAGGAAAACTTACTGCTGCGGGACTGCAAATACAACACTTTTACATATTGTTCTAAATTGTTCAAGAGTATAGGTAGCTAGTCTTTTTTTAACCCTCTATTAATTCATACTCAGAAAAATGAGCATTACCTTCATTAATCTCTCTAATTAAGATATATTACTCTCACGGTAAAAAATGTCTTGATTATCTTCCATAATACACTTCTATTCTTATCGCTATTATATCCAGAAAAAAGAAGTGATTAACTCACTTCTCGTTGAATATATCAAGTAGATAGCCATAACCCTCTTGTTCCATCTTGGCATAAGGAATAAAACGCAAGGCTGCACTATTAATACAGTACCTAGTACCATTTGGAGATTCAGGATCACCCTCAAACACATGACCTAAATGACTATCACCTGATCTACTTCTAACTTCCACTCTTCTCATACCATAACTATTATCTTCTTTCTTAATAATAGATGGTTCCTCAATAGGCTTAGAGAAGGCTGGCCAACCACATCCACTCTCAAACTTATCACTAGATGAGAATAGTGGCTCACCTGTTACAACATCAACATAGATTCCCTTCTCGAAATGATCATAGAGTTCATTAAGGAAAGGCTTCTCAGTACCATTTTCTTGCGTAATACGATACTGTTCATCATTAAGCTTATCCCTAATAAGATCTGTCGCAGGCTTCTTATAATCTCCTGGATCAATCCTCAATTTAGAGAACAACTCAATTTCTTTTCTTGGAATATGACAATAGCCACCTGGATTTTTCTTTAAGTAGTTTTGATGATACTCCTCTGCCTCTATAAAATTAACCAAAGGCTCAACCTCAACCACAAAATCCTTATATCTACTTCTTTCGATATCCACAATACGTTTAACAACTTCCTTAGCCACATTGTTAGTATAGTAGATACCTGTTTGATACTGACTACCAATATCATTACCCTGTCTATTTCTAATAGTTGGATCTATTACATAGAAATAAGCTAATAATATCGCATCTAAGCTAATCTTATCAGGATCATACTCAACTCTAACTGTTTCCTTAAAACCGGTATCGCCTTTTAAGATTCTTTTATAATTAGCTAGACTCTCATCATTTCCATTGGCATAGCCGCTAGTTGCACTGATGACTCCATCCATTGACTCCATCAACAACTCAAGACCCCAGAAACAACCACCAGCTAAATAAATTACATTTTCAGTTGTATCTTCATACACACTGTCTTCATACGAATATTCTTTTTTCATCTTCTTTTCCTTACATGCGCTAGTTATTACTAACAATATCACAATTAATAGTATCTTAGTTTTCATGATCTAAACTTTCTAGGTAAAAGAAGAATTTAAATATTACTTACTTAAAGCTTCTTGGATATACTTATCTAACAATTCCTTTTGAGCATCTTCCATAAGAGCACCTAAGATTGGCTCACCAACAATATTACCTTGGGAATCAATAACGTAAGTAATAGGATATGCGAAGATGTTTTCAGTGAACTTGCCTGCTGCGCTATCCTTTGCGAAATAAAAGTTTCTATAAGTAACGCCCTTTGCTGCTAATAAGTCCTTCGCTTCCTTAATATCTTCTTCCTTACCATCTAACAATGTAGTATTAACACCAACTAACTCCCCGCCCATTTCTTTATATTCTTTATTCAATTTTTCTAAATCGGCAAGTTCTGCAACACATCCTGTACAACCTGTAAACCAATAATTAACTACAGTAAACTTATTATTCTTAAATACTTCCTTACTATCAACATCATTACCATCTAAGTCTTTACCAGTAAATGAAGGATAAGCTTCCATTTCTTCCATATTCATACTTGAATCATTTGCCTTAGCTGAAAGATCTGGATACTTATTTTCAAGCTCTGTTAATTCAGCTTCAATATCCTTAATCTTTTGAGCTTGACCCTTAATATAGCCATAATCATCTTCTGATAATTCATCCTTAATGATTTCAACCATATCTAATAAGAAATCACCATAATTCTTACCATCTTCAATCATAGACATCTTATCACTTGCCATATAAACCTTTTCCCATAGCTCAGTGTCCTTGCCTAGGATTTCATTCTCTTGAGCCATCAATTCCTTATATCTAGCTAAAGCCTGAGCCTCTAGATTATCATCCTTCTTACAAGCCACAAGACCTAGCAACATTAATACCGTTAATAAGCTTACTAATAATTTTTTAATCATTTAATTTACCTTCTTTCTTTAAATCTAAGCCAAAATTATAGCTTAGTGCTTTTACAGGACATGCCTTAATACAATCACCACAACGAATACACTCTGTGTGTTGAGGATCTTTAGTCACATCAACATCCATCTTACAAGTTTTTACACACTTTCCACAACGCACACACTTGTCTTCTTCAAACTTAATCTTAAATAAAGATATCTTATTGAACAAGGCATAGAATGCACCAAGAGGACACAACCACTTACAGAATGGTCGATAGAAGATAGTACTTAGGATAACTATAATCACTAGAATTGAAAACTTCCAAGTAAATAGTTTACCTAAGGCTGCCTTAACACTTGGATTAACAAGTGATAAGGGTAGCGCACCCTCTAGTACCCCTTGAGGACATATGTACTTACAAAAGAAAGGATTAGCCATATTTACATCGTTTCTAACTAAAATGGGTAGTAAAATTACAAACACTACAAGGATTACATATTTTAAGTAAGTTAAGAAATGTAACTTCTTAGTAGAAAACTTTTTTGTTGGAATCTTATGAAGTAACTCTTGAAACCAACCAAAGGGACATAAGAAGCCACAGATTAATCTTCCAAACATTACGCCAAAGAATATTAGGATACCACTGACATAGTACGAGAATCTAAATTTACTAGATCCTACAACAGCCTGGAAAGAGCCAATTGGACAAGCTCCTGTGGCTGCAGGACATGAATAACAGTTAAGACCTGGTACACATACTGACTTGGCCTTTCCTGTATAAATAGAACCTTTACTAAAGTTTGAAACATGGGGGTTAGTAAATAGTGTAGCTAAAGCTTGAATGAAGCCTCTTTTCTTAGCTACTTCGCAAGATATTTTCTTATTATCCAATGCCAACACACTCCAAGCAGATTTTAATCGCTTTTCCTAATACTGTATCTACCTCTTTTCGATAGATTCCATATCCTATCATTACTATAGCTAACAATAATGTTAGGACTTGAATACTTCCTTTTTTCATAAGCTAACCAATCCTTTCGCACTTATCTTAGTATATGAGAAATAAAATTGGCGTTAAGAAAAAACTTTATATTAACTTTATATCGAATTGATATAATTTGAAACGAGGTGAAAATAAATGCGCTTATTAATAATAGAAGATGAACAAGAATTATGTTTAATGATTCATAAAGTACTAAAGTCAAAAGGCTACAGTGTTGATTATTGTTTTGATGGTGAAGAGGGAATGGAACTATTAGAAGTAGAAAATTATGATCTTGTAATTCTTGACCTTAACCTACCAGGCATGGATGGTATGACTATTCTTTCTAACTTTAGACAATTCAATAAAGAAACTCCTGTCCTAATCCTTTCTGCCCTAGTATCTGTTAATGATAAGGTAAAAGGTTTAGATGCAGGAGCTAGTGATTATTTAACTAAACCATTCCACTTTGAAGAATTAGAAGCACGCATTCGTTCTTTAACTTATCGTAACTTTAAACAAAATGATACTTCTTTAAAATGTGGAGAAATAACTTTTGACAGTATTAAAAGACAATGTCAAATAAATGGAGACATTTTAACTTTAACTAAAAAAGAAACAGCTATCTTAGAATATCTATTACTACACCAAGGAAGACCAATTTCCTCTGAAGAGTTAATCGAACATGTTTGGGACAATAGTGTTGATTCGTTTTCAAATTCAATTAGAGTTCATATCTCATCACTTCGTAAGAAACTAAAAGATAAGTTAGGCTATGATCCTATTATTAATAGAATAGGTGAGGGCTACTTAATTAAGGAGACAATATGAAAAATTCACTCCAATGGCGTATAACAATCATGACCTTCTTGTTAATAGCTTTTACTTGTTTATTGATGCAAGTACTACTTTCTACAAGTGGTATTTCCTATATGAATGATATCGAAAGCTTTGTGATTAATAATGAAACTAAGATTCCTGTTGACCCCAAGGATGTAACCCTTGTAATATCAACTGCCAAAAGTGATTTTAGAATATCTAATATCTTAATATCATTGGGTGTTGCCCTATTATCAGGTGTTCTTGCTTATTTTGTATCAGGCAAAGCTTTAAAACCATTAAACAAATATGTAGAACAAGTAGAAACAGTTCAATCTAGTAATCTTGGTGATGTAAAGTTAGAAGAAGATTCTCTTTTAGAATTCTCAAATCTTTCTAAATCATTAAATGATATGTTGGATAGACTTAACCAGTCTTTTAAGGCACAGGAACAATTTAACTATAATGTAGCCCATGAACTAAAAACACCATTAGCTTTGATGCAAGCACAGATTGAATCATTTCCTATTGATAATCCTGGGCTTAAACCAGAGACAAATGTTTTCTTAAAGTCTTTAGCTGAACAAATTGAAAGATTAAATCAAATGAGTAAAACACTATTGGAGATAGCTAATCTTAATAATATTCTTCTTAATGAACAGGTAGAACTTAATCCTATGGTTGAAGAAATAATTGCTGATTTAAGTCTCTTAGCTGATAAAAAGAATATCACTTTATCTACTAAAGGTAACTCAACCATTACCGGTTCTGATACCCTTATTTATCAAATGATTTATAACTTGGTTGAGAATGCGATTAAATATAACAAACAAGATGGTAGTGTATCCATTAATATAAACAACGATGATAAGTATACTTATATCCAAGTAAAAGACACAGGTAGTGGTATACCAAAAGAATATCAAGAAACAATTTTCCAACCCTTTTTTAGAATTGATAAATCTAGAAATAGACAATTTGGAGGTGTTGGCTTAGGCTTAGCCTTAGTATATGAGATAGCTAAGTTACATAAGGCTAGTGTCTACATTAAAGACAGTAGTCCTAATGGAACTACTATAGAAGTAAAAATGGAACGTTAATGTTCCATTTCTTATTTATCGTCATTATATATTCTTTTAATAATCTCATATTGGCGCTTGAGTTCTTCTTCTTCGGTTATAGGCAAGCCCTTAGCCTCTAATATTCTTTCAATTGCCTGACTTGGATCTAGAGTATGATAAGGAAGATATACATCCCTTAATTCTTTTGGCTTTACAATTCGATAAACTTGGGCTGAAGACATTTCGTAAGTATATGAATAGTATCTATAGACATAGCCAATCCAATACATCTCATTTGGACTATATTTAACGCTACCATAATTACTAACACCATATTCTTCTTCTACAAAATCTAGTACATCTTTCCATTGATAGTTAGTATCAAGTATACCTTCATTATCAAATAAATCGGCAATTTTACTGTGCATAAACCTTCTAACAAATACATCAGAGCTGCATTCCATTCTATCAATAGAATGTTCAAAAGCTTGAGCTTGTATTTTGCACATTAGTAAACCATTACTATCGATTTTTCTTTTCTTTAACATGCCAAAACCTCATCTATATATTTTCCAACGCCTCTATATTGTGCCTTTGCCAATTTAACTTTATCATTGCCTAGTTTTCTATAATCCTCTTTAAGTTTTTTATAATGTTCTCTTTCTTTATCACATACATAACAACGTTCCACTATTTTTAACCTAGATGCTGCCTTTTCGGTAAGAAATACATATTGCATACCAAGATTTGTAGCGGCTAAACAATGTTTACATTGTTCATCAGTGAGATTGCCTTCGATAAATTCATTAATCGTCTCAAACATCTTATTATCAGCTATAGGAGCAATTATATAGTCACAATCTCTTGACTCTTTAATAATTTTCTTAATTAAAGGATGATTTTCATATTTGTCTAAAGTTTCCCTATAATATGCGATAGTCATCATCCATTCCCTATCAACTGAATATCTTTTACACTTTAAGTCACTATCATCAAAGGACATAAAATATACACTTGGATCATCATAAGTAGATATAAATGATACGGCTTGTTCATAGCTTTCGCCAGTATAGAAACCTTGGCCAAAATCATTATTTCCTCTACCAAAATTAACATCAATATTACCTTTTATTTCGCCCTTAGAACCGTGAAAAAGAAGCTTCTCATCATGACTCAAGTTATCTCTACATAACAATTCCTTTAGTTTGTTGATCTTAACATCTTTTTTAAACGCATAAGTAAAGGCACTTTCTACAATAGTTTTAGAAGGATATGAATCTTTTGATTCGATATTAGAAATTGTTTTTTGTTCAGTATCTAAAACCTTCGCGAATTCTTTTTGTGAAATATCCAAAACATCTCGAATCGCTTTAAAATCTTTGTCAAAATTGTAGTCCATATTCTCACCTCAACTTATTTATATCATTTTACCTAAAGAAGTTCAATAAGTTGTTTATACCTTTTTACATAAAGAAGTTTATACATGTAGTCTTTTATATTATCTTGACGTTAACACTATAGGTCATCAACAAGGGCTGTGCTTTTTGCATAGGCAGTGCTTTTGGCCTCAAAGAAATCTGTTTTAACCATATTGGCATTTGAATATTGACTAACCCAAGCCATACTATCTGGCTCTTTTTCAAAGCCTGGATAAAGTGGTGAATAACCCAGACTCATCCAACGTAAATTTCCAAGATAATGAATATAGTCACTTATCATATCCTTATTTAAACCTGGAACACCATCTCCTATCACATAATGGCCCCATTCAATCTCTTGACGTACACCTTCTTTCATCATAGAACGAAGCATTTCTATGTTTTCTTCTGTAAAAAGCTCGGGATTTTCCTTCTGTAGTTCACTGATGATATTGCGAAACAACCAAAGATGAGTATTCTCATCACGATTTATATAACGAATTTCCTGTGCTGAACCAGGCATTTTGCCATTTCGTGACAAGTTGTAGAAAAACATAAAACCACTATAGAAATAGATACCTTCTAAAATAAAGTTAGCCATCATCACACGCAATAATGTTAAAGGATCTTTTTTAACCTGAAACTCATTATAACAATCACCAATAAAAGTATTGCGCCTTAAAAGATGCTCATCATTTTTCCATTGATACAAGATGTCATTTCTTTCCACAGGCGAACAAATAGTATCTAGCATATAACTATAACTTTGAGAATGGACACATTCTTGAAATGTCTGAATTGATAGACAAAGATTAACTTCATTGGCGGTAATATACTCGCCAATGTTTGGCAGGTTGGCCGTCTGTATCGAATCAAGAAAGACCAAAAAGCTAAGAATCTTATCATAAGCTGTACGTTCTGTTGACAATAGATTTGGATAATCTTTAACATCTTGAGAAAGATTAATCTCTTCTGGCACCCAAAAGTTATTCATAGCCTGACGATACCAATCGCTAACCCATGGATACTTCATATTATTAAAATCATTTAAATTTGTAGTATTGCCACCAATCATTCTACGAAGACGTACATCAATATCTCCATTGGGATTAAAAAGTGGTTTTTTCTTAATTTCTTCCATATTATCCTCCTTATGCCGAACAACTATCGCAATCCTCTACTTCAAGCGATTTACTGCGCACATAGTATATGGTTTTTACACCAGCCTTCCAAGCTTCAATATATAGATTAAGAACCTGACGCATCGTAAATTCATTAGTAATATAAAGATTCATGCTCTGAGCTTGATCAATATGACGCTGACGCACACCAGCCGCCTTTATAGACCAGGTTTGATCAATTGTGTGTGCTGGCTTATAATACCACCACGTATTAATAGAAAGCTCAGGAGCAACTCGTGGCAACATGCTACCCTTCTTTTCCTCAAGATAAAAACGCTTCATCACTGGATCAACACCAGCCGTTGTACCAGACAAAACTGAAGTACTAGATGTTGGTGCAACAGCTAAAAGATAAGCATTGCGCATTCCATTTTCACAAACACTTCTTTGTAAGTCTTTCCACTTTTCTGAAGTATAGCCACGCTTTATAAAATAATCACCATTTTGCCAATCACTGCTTTCAAATAATTTATAAGCACCTCTTTCAATAGCTAAAGCATTGTCCGCTTTAATAGCAGCAAAATTAATGCGTTCAAACACCTCATCTACAAACTTTAAGTGTTCTTCGCTCTCCCACTTAATATTTCGTTTTGCGAGCATATGATGATATCCACTAACACCAAGACCAATGCTACGATATTTATGGTTAGTTAACTTTGCATACTCTAAGGGATAAAAGTTTAAATCAATGACATTATCTAGTGCACGCACAGCTGTTTCAATTGTTCTTTGCATATACTCATCATCCTCAAGTGGAAGATTACCAAGAGAAAGACTTGCAAGATTACATACTACAAAATCACCAGGTCTTGTAGTAGTTAATAAGACAGTATCCCCATTTTCAACAGAAATATTCGTTGATACATATTCAATAGGAGCCATGTTTTGTGCAATTTCTGTACACAAATTAGAACAATAAATCATACCAGCATGTCCATTAGGATTCATTCTATTAACAGTATCACGATTAAAGGCAAACGGTGTACCTGTTTCAACCGCACTACGAAGAACTAGACGCACAATATCTTTTACAGAAACTGTTCGCTTAGAAATATGTGAATCATTTACACAGTCATAATATCTTTTTTCCCACTCCTCACCATAGTAGTCCTCAAGAGAATAGCCCTTAACAGCCAATATTTCATGTGGACACATTAAATACCAAGGAGCATCAATATTTTCATCTGCTAACTTCCAAAATAAATCAGGATAACAGACAGCAGGAAAAACATCATGAGCCTTCATACGATCATCACCATTATTGGTACGAAGCTGTAAAAACTCAGGCAAATCCTTATGCCATACATCAAGATAGACAGCCACAGCACCTTGACGCATACCAAGCTGGTCAACCGCCACTGCTGTATCATTAACTAAACGAATCCATCGAATAACACCACCTGCAGCACCCTTAAAACCACGGATGGCACTACCGGTTGCCCTAACCTTGCCAAAGTACATTCCCATACCACCACCAAGCTTAGAAACCTTAGCGAAATTATCAAGGGAACGATAAATGCCATCCAAACTATCTGGAACCATATCGATGAAGCAACTAGATAGTTGATGATATGGCTTTCTAGCATTTGACATAGTTGGAGTTGCCATTGTAACTTCTAGTCGACTTAACATATCATAGGTACGCTTAACCCACTTCATACGATCTATCTTTTCATTCATGCAAAGATGCAACGCAATACCCATAAACATCTCCTGAGGTGTTTCTAGAGGAACATGGTTATGATCATGAATAACATAACGCTTCAATAATAAATCAAGTCCAGAATAAGTAAACAATTTATCACGATCTTTAACAATAAAACCCTCGGCCTCATCTATCTCTATACGAGAGTAATGAGTAAGAATATAATCACCATAAAGTCCTTTATCACACATATAGCGAATTTTTTCATAAAGGCATGTAATGTCATATTTATTCATTACATTTGTAAGATTATTTTGAAAACTATAATTCAAAAGCCTTGACGCAATAAACTCCCAATTCGGAGCTTCTGGTGTTGTTAGTTCAACCGCCGCTTTAACAAGAGCAGCATAACATTCTTCTTTATTCATCGAAGGCTTATAAAAGCTATCAAATTTAGCCTGAAGTGCACTTAAAGAATAGCTTTCATCGTTGAAATCATTTTGAACTATCCTCAAAAGCTCATCAAGCTTGTCATCACCAGAAACAGTTTCGATAATAGAAGCACGTGCCTGACGTAAAATAGAACGCTTTTCTCTATAAAGGATGTAGGCCTTAGCCACATCATACCAGCCATATTCCATAAGAACACGTTCCGCTTCATCTTGAACCAGCTCAACAGTTAGACCCTCATCATTAGGTAATCTAGACAATAGCGTTGTTAATAGTTTAGAAAGCTCTTCTTCATCAATCTTTTTTCCCTGACCAACAAATGCTTTTTCTAAAGCACTTTTTATCTTCCCTGGAATAAATTCAACAAGCTCACCATTTCTTTTTCTTATTTTCATACTATATACTTCTTCCCTCATCTTGTTTAATGTATTGATACACCTTATTCTTATTTATGATTATTGGAGATTCATTTGATAGGGTAATTATATTAGTAACAAGATATCGGGTCAAAGCATTTGCCCTTCATATAATTGATGCATTACTTTAGCCTGTATTAGTTACTTTTTTTGACTTGTTAGTTGTTGATACTTAATGAAGTTTAAAAAAGCCGATTGTGCTATCATGTAGCTTATCGGCAAATCTTTTTAAATAATTCAACTCCTGTTTCGATGATATCATCATCAAATTTATATAAGTCATTATGTAAACTAGGACAATCGCCCATGCCTATAAAGAAGAACATACATGGGGCAAACTGTTTATAAAAGCCAAAGTCTTCACTAGCTCTTATTGGTTCAGGTAGATATTCTAATCCTTCAATTCTCTTAACAGTTTCTTCAACTAACTTAGGATCTGAATAGTTTTCATCAAAGCGATCGAATTCTTCTATATGCACTTCAAACTTATCTTTTAAATTATCAAAGTAAGTTCTTACATATGTTTCCAACATCTTAAGTTCATTCTCTTTAGCAGCTCTCATAGTTAATGAGATTTCACCATTTGCGGGAGATATACCAAAGTTTAAACTACCAACACTTAAATTAATGATGGTGATCATTGCCAAGTTAGTAAAATTATATTCTTTAAACTTAAATGGTTTATAACCATAAAACTTAGATAATGGTTCAATGGACTGTGCAAATCTTGCAAGTTCATAAACAGGATTTAAACCTTTTTCAGGTTCTGAGGCATGACTTTGAACACCCTTAAGACTGATACGATAACCAACAGAGGCACACATTACAGTCTCTGGACGATAATAGACAACATTCTTTTTAAGACCTGGCATGTTGTGTAGTCCATAGACTTCATCTACTTTATATTTCTTAAATAGTGGTGCACACATTGGGGCTCCTGCACCATTTTCTTCGGCTGCTTGGAACAAGTAGATGACATTCTTGTTTACATCTTTACTTTCCAACATCGCACCTAAAAGTATTGCGGTATGGCCATCATGGCCACAACCATGGAAGGCTTCACCTGATGAATTAAGTATCGCATCATGGTCAGCTCTTAGTACAATTGTTTTTCTTCCTTCCTTGAAATCCTTTAAACAATACAACCATCCACCTTCATCATGGGTCTCATACTCAGGCATATTCTCAGAGATAAAATTTTTAATTATTTCTCTTGTGTGTACTTCATGATTAGATGTTTCGGGACTAGAATGTAATAAATGACGTAATTCAATAATTTTATTAAGATTTTCTTGTTTCATACTTTTATGATACGCTTTATTTGCATTCAGCAATCAACTTAGTTAATACTTTATAAGCTCTATCAAAAGATTCGAGCCCAAGTCTTTCATTAGGTGTATGAATGCCCTCCATAATTGGGCCATAAGTAATAACATCCATATCATCATCGATTGATGCGAAGACACCACATTCTAGTCCACTATGTTTTGCGATTTCTACTAAAGGTTTATCATATTCTTCCATAATAATCTTATTTAACTTATCACGCATTTCACTATTAGCCTTAAAGTTCCATCCTGGATATCTAGAGCCAACGCTTATAGTTACATTAAACATTCTAGCAAGCACTCTTATCTCATCAATCATATGATCAAGGTTACAATCTAGGTTACTACGTAATGAAGATTCCATTACGATCTTATTACCAACAGTATTAATAATACCTAGGTTTAATGATGATGTAGTTAATCCTTCAATGGCCATTGAACGATGTTTATGTCCATTAGGCAATAGGAAAACATAGTCGATTATTTGTTTACTTAATGCACTATCAATAACTTTATCTACTTTATCTATTTGATAGATTGAGCATTCAAATTGATTATCAGAGAACTCTAATTCTTTACCTATATCAATGACACTTTGTTCAACAGCTTTATCAATTGTCTCAAAAGGTAATAATGAACTAAATTCAATTTCACATTCTCTTGGAATCGCATTGTCCTTAAGCCCACCATGAACACTTATTAGGTTTATATCACCACCTAATTCTTCTAATATTCTAAAGGCTAACTTATTCGCATTGCCCTTTTCAAGATGAATATCATTACCAGAATGACCACCACTTAATCCTGTAATAAACAACTTGTAACATGGCTTATCATTTGGAATATATTTTAAATCTAGACTTTGAGTAACAACACAGCCACCAGCTGAAGTGATGGCAGTAGTTACTTCACCATTACCATCAAGTGATATCATTCTTCTTGATTTAATAAGTGAGGTATTTAAATTCAAAGCACCACATAAACCAACTTCTTCTTGTACTGTAAAGACACATTCTAGCTTTGGATGAGACAACTTATCATCCGCTAATATAGATAAAATATAGGCAACACCAACCCCATCATCAGCGCCAAGTGTTGTACCTCTTGCCTTCAAGAAACCATCTTCTACATATAAGTCTAGAGGATCTTTCTTAAAATCATGGTCACTATCGCCATTCTTCTCACATACCATGTCTAGATGTGCTTGTAATAATAGTGGAGCACTATCCTCATATCCTTTACTAGCTTCTTTGTAGATAATGATATTGTTGTATTCATCTCGTATAGTTTCGAGCCCATTTTCGAGCCCAAAGTTATATACATAATCAGCTATCTTTTCCTCATCAAAAGATCCATGAGGTATCTTAGCTATTTCGTTGAAATAGAAACAGTAAGGCTTACTTAAATCAAACTTACACATAAACAATCACCTTCTTTACAAACATAATATACACCTATCTTTTTATGATGATTAAGTTAATTTCTTAAAATTTAAAATGTCATAAAATGTCATTTAGTGTCATACTTGACGTTTTGTGACATTTTAAACTTTATTGTGTCATTTATAATCAAATCTAATGTTCTGAATTTTAATCCAAAAATTTAAATGGTAACGTAAACACCATAGTGTTTTTATTTATAGTGATGATGTTTTCATCATGTGATTCTATCGTTTCAACTTCACATTCATCCAAAACATGAAGTTTTAATAACAAATCATACAAGCAATTATCATCTAGTTCTCCATTTTCGATATAGCTTTCAATTTCGATCCGATTATTAAAAATTGATATTATTGGCGTTTTACCTCTTGCCCAATCATTAAAGGCAAATGCATCAAAAACAAATTCATTAAACGCATCAATATCAAAAAGAGGAACATCTATTCTTTCCATAATCCTATTTCTTTCATCTGCTTGTATAAGGTTAATCACATCACCATATTGGAGCACTTTATCAAGCACGAGAATTAAACAACTTTCTTTTATTTCTTTTATCTTAATTAACGAATCATTCTTTGTTTCCGTTGAATAAAAATTTATTTTTATAGAAATATCACAATTATCAGAAAATAGCTGTGCCAAGATATTGTACTTACCTTTTTCGGTCTTGAAACAAAGTTCTTTTTCAAAAGTATCTTCCTTTAGGATAATTCCCCTACCAGCACAATAAGTAAATAGCTTTGTAAAAGTTAAATTGTGATAATCTGACTCAAATGTAGAAAGATTTTTCATAAAAATTTTATCCGCATAGTTTATCTAACAAAATTTGTAAATACTCTTTTCTCAGACTTAACATCGGCCTCTTTCTTAAGATAAGCAGCCATATTATAGCCAAGATATCTCATTGTCTGCATACCCTCTAAATCATCAACTATCTCGCCTGGTTTAGCAC
>OIYG01000719.1_pt1 | contig 29884 bp, 24 predicted proteins | sample 1587861 | NCBI WGS metagenome assembly OIYG01 (sample SAMN03283272) | human gut metagenome | biome: human-associated habitat; material: feces | host: Homo sapiens | place: Peru | collected 2012 | reverse complement strand
TTAATGGAAATAAGATTATTAATTTGCAAATAATTTCAATTATAAATTGTAATTTATTACTTTATAGAACATTGCTCATTTTTGTTTCTGGTTATAAAAATAAATATTGGCCTTAATAATCCTAATGATAAGATATTAATACAGTTAATATATCTCTGTATTTGTGCACGACTCTTATATATTCTGTGCACTATCACTGTATCTAGTATAAAAGTAATTATTAAACTAATAACTAAAATAATGAATAGGACTATTTCTAATTATTTATTAATATAAAAACGAGTTCCTAAACAAATTACTATAAATGATAATATACTCATAAGAGCTGCGACACTAAATTCTCCCATAACATTCGCTTCACTTACAAATTATTATTTATCATCATTATCTATCAAATTTTTCATTTCTTTAAGTTTTGTTTCTAACAATTTTTTATCAATTAATTTTAACTTAAATTCAGAAATCATAACTTTAGAAATATTTTTACTAATTGAATATTCAACAACAGTTTCATTCTTAGAACTGCATAATATAACACCACACTTGGATTCTCTTATACATTTTCACACTTCTATTTAGGCATTCTAAATATGAATTCATTTTTTACAAATATTCATACTAAAAATTTAATTTTCTTCTTTATGCTTAATTTTTCTAAAAAAAAGAATAATAAAGCATAAACCAAAAAAACTGAAATAATATGGTGTTCCATCCGCTTTCCAAAAAATTTCATGTGGATTTTTTGGATTAACCTTTATCTTTGTTGTTGAACCAATATTATAATCGTTATAATCATTGCTAATAAAAACATGATAAAAGGTTTCATAGTATTTATTATTATATTGATATCCAAGTAATATTTCTTCACCATTTATACTCCAGATATCCTTGCCACTTAGTGATAGATTATCACCACCATTTTTATATTTTATAATAGTTGCATCAGTTTTTACATAATTAACTTGATAATCATAAATAAGTATTAAACTGATAGCAAGCATAGAGAATCCAATAATCCCCAAAATAGCATAAAAAACTAATTTAATTGTATCCAAAATTTTTTTCTTCATTATGTTTAACTCCTTTATTAATATTTTATCATAAAGTTTGTTTTTTTCTTGCAAATTTGTAATCTAATATTAGAATATTATTAAAATTGTTATTTTGTATATTAAATTGTTATAAGTGAAAAATTGCATATATCTTCGATAATAACTAAATTTAAAATTAACTTGCGGATTTAAAAGTTCGTAAGTTTTTATTTTGCATAAAACTTTAAAGTTCTCTTACTACTGAAAAGAGGACTCTTTTCATAATTGAATTTAAAGTGTTTACAAATCTAAAAACTAATAAAGATTTAATCTACATTAAAAAATACCTTTAATTAATTAAATCTTAAATAAACATCACTAAAAAAGAAGAAAAAATTATCAAACAATTTAATCTTCTTTTGTCTTTTTTATAAATACCGAGTAAAATCATATCTATAACATGTACTGAATTTATACTCTAACATAAATTTTATTATTGGACACCATATATATTTTAAATATCTATAAACTTAAATTTCCAGAAACTTTTTTTAGTAGTCCATTGTTATCGAATTCTATTGTTAAAACAGAATTTTCATTAAATTTAGCCACAATATTATTGTTATCATCATTGTAATCAATTTCATTTTCACATAGTAATGCTTTTACCATTAATTTATGATTTACATTAAATGTTGATGTTATTTCCATAACCTTTGATGAGAACTCAACAGAATTCATTTTCTTAAATATATTTTCAGGTAGTTGTTTAACAAACATATAAATAGAAGTATCACCTGATCCACAAAAATATGCAACATTCTCAGGAGCAAAAGCAATATATATCATTGATAAATTATACCCATTAATATCATTAGTTAAAGGAATCTTTCCTTCAGTAAGTTGTTCTAAATTCAATGATTGCATAGTTTTTCTAATTTTAATCATTAAATTTACATATTCATCTGGTATTAAGCTTTCTAATTCTGAAGAATACCAATAATTATCGGAAGTACTTGTAGTACCTATATACTCTACATTGAATGATCTTTCATCCAATTTTAAAATTCCTTCTTTAATATTTGTATCCCAATGACTATATTTTCCAATATAATCTATAAATCTACTTTGAAATAAGTATGATTTTCCAATACAAATAGAAAATATATTTTTATAATTTAAACCTTCAGTGTTTAATAAGTCTAAAGTTTCTTTTTTTAACATATTTAATTCTCCCTCCTTAATCATTATAGCATATTCTATCGCTATTAACGAATTATCAAAAACATAAGTTAAATAAAAAATAACAGAAATTTTATTAATATTTCTTCTTATAACACCAGCTTTACTATTTACTTACAATTTAAATTATTTTAATTTAAGTATTTTAACGTAACCACGAACATCACGTTTCCTATGACTTAAATAATCTAAAGCATTGAATTTTATAGAACTAATTCTAGACACATTACTTATAATCTTTTCTAAATCATCATTAGAAATATCTAAATGACCTAAATAATTTTTGTAGATAGTAGGTGAAACTCCCATAATCTTTTTAAATGTTTCAGAAAAATATTCTAAAGAATTAAAGCCATTATTTAAAGCAATGTTCAATACATAGTTATCATCTTTAAAATAAGATAAACTATTATATATTCTAATTGTATTAATGTATTCATTAATTGAAATGCCTAACTCCTTTTTAAATCTTTTCATAATATAAGTTTTATCAAAATAAAACAACAAACTTAATTCATTAATAGTTATTTCTTTATTTATATTGTTATTTAAGTATTCAATTATATTACATACTAACTCATTTGAAAACATAAGAATCTCCTTGCTGATACATATTATACCACAAAAATATAAAAAAGCCATTTTTGTTTAAATGGTAAAAATAGTAAATGATATAATGAAAGAGAAAGGAGTGATGAAAATGTCACAATCAAGATGGGCAACAAGTGAAGAATTAAAATCAAAATTAAGCCCAATAAGATCTGGTTTAAAAATAGAAAAATCAGGAATACCTATGATGTATGATGAAAAAAACATATACATAAAAAATGATGGAGAACAAACTCTAGTAATTGGAACATCTGGAAGTGGTAAAACACAATCAATCATTCTTCCACACCTAAGACTTGCAATAGAAGCAGAGGAATCATTTATATTTCATGATGTAAGAGGGGAAATCTATGAATTACTATCTGAAAAATTAAAAAGTAAAAACTACAAAACTATAGTAATTAACCTAGATAATACTGAAATGGGAAATAGTTTTAACCCATTAAATTACCCTTATAAATTATATAAGAATAATGAAAAAGATAAAGCTATTGAGTTACTAGAAAATCTAGGATATTACTTCTGCTGTGAAGATGGATTTAATTCAAGCATAGATCCATTCTGGAATGATTCAGCAACATCATTATTTGTAGGACTTTCATTATATCTATTTGATAATGCCCCAGAAAAAGAAATAAATCTAGGAAATATTTTAAATTTAGTAACAAATTTAGATTCTTTAAAAGATAAAATAAAAAAATATGATAAACTTTCTCCAATCTATATTAATCTTTCAAATATCATATTAGCACCAGTAGAAACTAGAGGAAGCATAGTATCTGTATTTATCCAAAAATTAAAGTCATTCGTATCGAGAGAATCATTACTAAAATTATTATCAACAACAGACTTTGATATGGAAAGCATAAAAAAAGAAAAAACAGCTATGTTTATAATTAGTAACAACAAAGATATATCAAGTAGATTAATTCCAATAATTATAGAAGAAGCTTATTTTGCTGCTACAAACAACTACGAAAAAAATGATAAAAGACTAAGTATTTTAATTGACAGCTTTGAAACACTAGTTCCATTTAAAAAAATTACAAAAATGTTATCTAATTCAAGAGGATTTGATATTAACTTTAGTATCTACATAAGAAGTTTACTAGAATTAAAAAATATTTATGGAAAAGAAAAAGCTGATTTAATAAAAATGTTATCTGGAAATATTATCTACTTACTAGCAAACGATATGGAAACATTACAAGAAATATCAGCATTGTGTGGACAAACTCAAACTGAAAAAGGAATTGAACCATTAATTACAAAAGAAGAGTTAAAGTTACTTAATAACTTCGAAGCAATTATATTAATTCCAAGAGTTTACCCAATAAAAACAAAATTATTGCCAGATTATAAAATAGATTGGAAAATTTAAAATATTTAAGAGCTAAAAAGCTCTTTTTTTATGTATATTATAGTAACTATCAAATTCATATCTTATATTTAAATTTATTTAGAAAACCAATTTATAAAAAATGTAAAGTTAGAATAAGATAACTTGAAAAAATTGAATAATATGATATCATGAATATATACTAATAAAGTAGGAGGATATGAAAGATGGAAAAAAATAGGGACTTAAAACTTGTTCTAGTAACAGTTTTAGCAGTGGGAATTGTAGGCTTATCAATCGGATTTGCGGCATTTTCAAATGTATTAAGGATTAATTCATCAGCAAATGTTTCACCTGATGAACATTCATTCAATGTTGATTTTTCAAGTTCAGAAAGTGCGGTTGAAGAAAATGATATTGTTGCAACAATGTCATCAACGGCATTAACTGATTATAATCCAGCTGTACCAATGAGTGCAACAAATGCAAAAATTAATAATGATACTGATCCAACAATTTCAAACTTAAGTGCTACATTTAATGCACCAGGACAAAAAGCAGTTTATAATTTTTATGCTTACAACAAAGGCGAATTAGATGCATATTTAAAGAGTATAGTATATGCTAATGTTTCTGGACAAACATCAAATAAAGTTTGTACTGCTGGTCAAGGTACAACAGATGCACTAGTACAAAAAGCATGTGAAGGAATTGTTGTAAAAGTTAAAGTCGGAAGCGAAGCTGAAACAACAAGTGGTTTAGCAAGTATTACTAATCATCAATTAATAAAGTCTGCTAGTGAACCAGTAACAGTAACAATAGAATATCTAGGAAATAGTGCAGTAGCAGATGGAGATTTTACTGTTTCATTTGGGGATATTTCATTAAATTATAGTTCAGTAGACTAAAAATAGAAATGACACAGTAAAATACTGTGTTATTTTTTATGAAGGAGAATAATAAAATGAAAAAAAGTTTTAAAAGACTTATAATATTTTCCTTAATCATAATAGCAATATCTCTATTAAATGGCTTTTTATTTAAAATATTTAATAGATGGACATTGCTTTTGTTTACTATAATACTTTTATTAATAACAAAAATAGTATTTGGCTATGAAAAAGATAGACATAGATATGTAAAAGATATAATATTAGAAATTATAATAAATTTAATAATGTTCTTCATGATATATTATATGTCAGGAATATTTATAAGCTTTGCTAAAGTAGGAAATTATTTAACGTTAAAATATATGACAACAATAATAATACCATTAATTCTTTATATAATAGCAAAAGAATATTTAAGGTACACACTAATTACAAAAGCTGGAGATAAAAATGGTATAATTATATTAATAACAATTGCTTTTATATGCTTGGACTGTACAATAGCAACATCCATAAATGCAATAAGTTTTTCAAAAGAAACGTTTTTATTATTAGCCATAACTATAATTCCTTCAATTAGTGAAAATATACTATGTAGTTGGATAACACACCATTTTGGATATACTCCGTGTTTGGTTTACTTAATGGTACTGAATTTATACAAATATTTCTTACCAATAATACCTAATCCAAATGAATATTTGTATTCGATAATATTCTTTATTTTACCAATATTAATACTAATTAATTTAAATAATTGGTTAAAGAAAGATAAAACAGAAGCATTAGTATTAGAACATAAACATAGTGCAAAATTAAAAATAGCTTATGAATTTCCAATAATCATAATATTAATTGTAATGATTTGTTTTGTATCAGGCTATTTTAAATATTATGCAATCGCAATCGCAACAGGTTCTATGGTACCAAACATTAATAAAGGTGACGTTGTTATAGTAAATCAAGAATTTAAGGAAAAAGATCTTAAAATAGGCAAAGTAATAGCCTATAACTATAATGATAAAGTAGTAGTTCATCGCATATATAAAGAAGTTCAAACAGATAATGAATTAATTATATATACAAAAGGTGACGCTAACAATAATATGGATGAATATAAAATAACTACTGATATGATAGTAGGAATTGTAGATGCTAAAATACCTTTTATTGGTTACCCAACTGTAATGATAAATGAAGCCTGGTAAGGAGGAAAATAAAATGAGTAAACAAAAAGATTCAAAACAAAAAGAAGTTAAACATCATGAAAAAATGAATAAAGCTGTAGAAATAAAAGATACAACAAACTCACCAGAACTAGATAAAAAGAAAAAAATAGAGAATATAAAATCAGAAGAAGAAAATAAATTTGTTGAAAAGAAAAATTTAAAAAAAATAAAATATGAGTCTTTTGAAAATAAACTTATAAAGCAAATCATACTAATGGTATTTACTTTAATATTATCACTAGGAATGATTTATTATGCTTTAAATAATACTAATAAAGAATCAATTTCATATACACAAAATGGTAATGTAGATTACAAAGTTTGTCTAAAAGAAAATAATTTTTATAGTCAAAATTGTTTAGATAAAAATATGTCATATGTTTCAAGTTTAATAAAAAATGTTGGATTAACATTTAATTATGATTTAAATACAAGTGAACAATTAAATGTAAAAACAGAGTATGAAGTAACAGCAAAATTAGTAATTTCAAATGCTGAAAATACTTCTAAATACTTTGAACAAAAATATATTCTTCAAGATAAAACATCAGAAGGAATCTCACAAATAAATAATGAATATAAAATATCAAAAAATATAGATATAGATTATGATTACTATAATACAATTGCTAGTACTTTTAAATCACAATATGGAGTAGAAACTAATAGTTACATAGAAGTATCATTCCAAGTATTCCACACAAATAAAGAAATTGAAGATATAAGAGTACCATCACCAAGCCCAGTTATATTAAATATTCCATTATCACAAAAATCAATAAACATTAATATGACAGCATCTGGTGTAAATAAACAAGAAACTCAAAATATCGAGTCAAGTATATTTACACTAAATAATATAATCTGTTTATTCATAGGAATAATAGCATTAATTGTTTGTTTAATATCAAGTCTAAAGATTGCTAAAATGTTAACATTAATAAAAGAAAAGAAAAATAACTATGATAAGTTTATAGAAAAAATATTAAGAGAATATGACAGATTAATAGTAGAAACATCAACTCTTCCAAAATTTAATAATTACTTTCTAACAAAAGTAAATAGCTTTGGAGAATTAATTGATGTAAGAGATAATTTAAGATTACCAATCATGTACTATGAAGTTGCTAAACATCAAAAATGTCATCTATATATAATAGATAATAAAAATCTATATCTATTAACAGTAAAAGCTGTTGATATGGAAGAAAATAAATAAATGTGCTAAATAAAAAGAAAAGAATATTTACAAATGAAAAAGAAGTAGACTAACTAGAAAATAGTATACGACTTACTCATTGTAACTATTCTTTTTTAGTGTAATAAAAATACAATGCAAGTAAAAGATATTATGATATTTGTTAGAATAAATTAAGATATTAGCATATGAAAGATATAAGAACAAAAGTACAAATTATAGAAAACAAAATATTGAATTGCACCATACTGTAAAATATATTATAATTAAAGTATATTAGAAAAAGTAGAAAGTAGTAGAAGTTAAAAATTTATAAATAAAAGGTGAGTAAAATGTTGAAGAAAATTATAAATTTATTCAATTTTAAACATGCAAAAAGTATACTCAAACAAAATAAAAATGATGAAACAGAAATATTAGATGCAGAACCAACACTTAAGAAAAATTTAAAATATTTCTTAGGAATAATCAAAAGTCAAAACAAGCTAAAAATTACAGGCTTTGTTGTTTTACTACTGTTCGCACTTACTTTAGTTATATCTTTAATTAGTGGTAAAAATGTTGCTTTAATTGGTATTAAGAAAATATTAAATGGAGTAGGTATATATACTAACGAAGTAGATAGCATTGAAATAAATTCTGAACTTTATAATGATGCAGGATCATGGAATATAAATAAGAGTGCAAAATGGACATCTAGTAATACTGCAGAAGTAACATTTGATGTTAATTCTATTAGGAAAACTAATGGTAATAAAAAAGATATAATTTTAGTATTAGATACATCTGATTCGATGTCAGGTGATAAAATTAATAAAGTTATTAATGATACTAAAGAGTTAATAAATGAAGTATTATCAAATAGTGGCAATCGAATAGCCATAATAACATTTGATACTACATCAACAATAATGTCACCATTTACTAATAAAAAAGATGATTTAATAAAGAAATTAAACGAAATAGAAGTAAAAGGATGTACAAACTATAATGCCGCCCTAAAAAATGTAGACATTGCAATGAATGGATATGTAAAGGAAAAAGGAAAAGATATAGTTACATTGTTCTTAACTGATGGTTATCCAAATGAAGAAACTCCCAATCAATTAGGTGCTTATGAAGTATTAAAAGATAAATATCCATATATGAGGATAAATGGTGTTCAATATGAACTTGGAGAAACTATTATTAAAGAAATAAAAGAAATATCAGATGAACAATGGAATGCCAACCAAAAAACGTTAAATAATATTTTGTTTGAAGCAGCAGTTTCACCATTAAGATATGAAAAATATATTGTAAGTGATTATATAAGTGAAGACTTTAAAGTTAATTCAGTTAGCGATATAGAAGTAAGTATGGGAAAGGTTGAATTAACAGAAGAAAATAACTTACAAAAAATAATATGGGATTTAGGCAAAAGAGCATATGCAACTGGAAGTAATGCTAAGATGACAATTAAGTTATCATTGAAAGAAGAAAAAGCAACAGAAACATTAACCCCAACAAACAAAAAAGAAAGTGTTAATTATAAATTAGAAGATGAAACTGAAAAAACAGTAAATAGTAGTGATACTCCAGTATTAAAGAATATGTATAGTGTTATTTATGATGCAAATACACCTGATGAATGTAAAATTGATACTATACCAAGCAAAAAGTATGGAGTATATAAAGCAGTAACAAAGAAAACAAATAAATTATCTTGTGATGGATATCAATTTAAAGGCTGGGAAATAGATGAAGAAGACGATAAAGACATAAAAAGAATAAATGACGACATGTTTGTAATGCCATCACATGATGTCACAATAAGAGCAACTTGGACAAAACAATCTATTACAAAAGAAATGGCTGGAACAGTACATGAAAAAACAACATTATATAAAGTTTTACAAAAAGAAGCAGAAAAAGGTACTTATGCAAGAAAATATACAGGTGAACATCAAGACTCAATGGATAAGTCAAAGTCAAATAAAAATATATACTATTATTATGCTTATAAAGATGATAATGCAAACGCAATACTAGATAAAAACAATGTTATATTTGCAGGACAATGTTGGCAAATGATAAGAACAACAGATACTGGTGGAGTAAAGCTGTTATACAATGGAGAAGTAGAAGATGGTAAATGCTTATCAACTAGAGGAAATCATGTAGGATATGTATCTGGAACAGAACAATCAATGAATACAACATATTATTATGGAACAAGTTATAAATATGATACAGCTACAAAATCATTCTCACTTTCTGGAACTATTTCCACAGGTACAATAAAAACAGGGCAATATACATGTAAAAGTACAAGCCAAGCAGGAACATGTACAACACTATATTACGTAGATAGATTATATAGTGGAACAACATATTATATTCTTTCTCTAGATTCAAACTCTGTATACTCACAATTTGGAACATTACAATTTAATTATAGTGAGTATTATAATGCTACATTAGCATCTTTAGGATATATGTATAATACATCCTATTATGGAAAAATCAAATCATACAAAGAAGATAAAGAAGTAACGTGGGATGATTTTAGAGCAGATTATTGGTATGCAGACAATGTAACATATGATTCAACCAATGACACCTATTCTTTAAATAAACCATACCAAGTATCATCAACAACAGATTATTCAAAATTAGTTGGCAAGTATACATTTCTAGATAATAATAAAACTAATATATCATCAAGTGTTTACTATATTGCAGGTGTTGAAGAAAAAGACATTTATTATAAGGAATTGTCAAAAGGTCAAACAACAGTAACAGATACATACACATATGGAGATGGTTACATAGATAATGGAGATGGTACTTACACTATAAAGAATCCAACAACAGTTGAATTCAAAGATTATTTAGATTCGGTTGCCAATATGAAAGAAAAATATGTATGCAAAAACGCAATAAATAATGCTTGTAGTGATTTATGGTATACAGTATCATATAATATTTGGATTAATTTAAATCATGTAAGTATAAAAGATAACTTTATTTATGGAAATAACTTTACATATGAAAATGGAAAGTATAAATTAAAAGATACAAAAGAAGTAAATGATGTAGATTTATATACCGACAATACATTAATAAATAATCATCACTATACATGTTGGAATACAACAGGAGAATGTTCAACACTATCCTATATATATAATTATTATGCAGATGAAGGGAAAAAATATTATATAGATTTAGTCAATGGAAATAGTATAGAATATGCATTAACCGAAATGCTTTCGGCAAATGATGTAAATACATACAATTCGGTAATTAAAAGTGGAATAGATGCTTGGTTTGAACACAATATTTTGGAGTATTCGGAATACTTAGAAGATACAATATTCTGTAATAACAGGAGTATAGCCGATAAAGGTGGTTGGAATCCAGATGGTGGGGATATAAAATCAGACTTAAAATTCCCAGAGTATTATTGGAACTCCACTATTGATTTAAATTGTCCAAATGAAACTGACAAATTTAGTACAGGAAATGAAAAGGCAAAACTGGAATATAAAGTAGGCTTACTATCCCTGGCTGAAACTAGATTATCAAGCTTAAATAAATTACTAAAGCCAGGTTCAGAGTATTGGCTTATTTCACCAGAACGCTTCTCTATTACCAGTGGTATTTTTCCACTTGGATATATCGTTGCACCTACACATTCAGGGGTAACGTGGATATCATTTGAATATGGTGTCAGACCATCCGTTTCACTACTTCCTGGAACAGAATACATAAGTGGAGAAGGAAGTATGCAAAATCCATATATAATAGATATGAAAAAAGAAAACTAAAAGTATAAATTGTTATTTTCTTAACAAGAAATTTATAAGATACATAAATATATGTAAATATAAAAGGAGTGAGATAATTGTGGAAGAGGCAATTAAAATTAAGAAAAAACTCAATTTATTTTGGATTATATTTGCTATTGCTATTATTACCATTATATTAACTATTTTAGTTGGAAATAGTTTTGCAGCATTATTAGATAATGATGTTGAAGTAGAAGAAAACTCTGAATTAATTTACTATTTAAATGTATCTTATGATGGAGTAGATAGAAATGGCAGTAAATCATCAGACACTACGATGTCAAAAATTAGTAGTGGTGTAATAAGTGTAGAAGACAAGCTACCAGAAGGATTAGAATTTATAGGTTTTGTAACAACCAAAGATGGATCAATTGGTGCAGTAAAAAGAAATGATGACTCAGTATTATGTACAGGAAAAGTTGTAGATGATACTAATGAATCAAGTGTGGACTCAGGTACATGGAACAGTAACAAAACAGAATATACATACCACGGTCTACATTACAATAAAGCAACTAATACAGTTACATTTAGAGTAAAAAATATAAATGCAGGATGTAAGTTAACTGTAGGTATAAAGACAAAAACACCAACTATTGATGATCCAGCAACACCAATAAAAGAAACAAGAAGAGATTTTTATAATTTTGCAACTGCAAAAGAAAAAAATCTAACAGTAAAATCTAATACAGTTCATGCTTTTATGGGAAGTGAGACAATATCTCTTTACAGTGTAAACTATGAATATGAAGGAACAATACCAGATGGAGCTCCAACCCCACCGCTTGCAACAAGTTATACAAAAAATACTAAAGTTGGAGTTGCATCAAATATAGAAGTAGAAGGGTACACTTTTAGTGGTTGGACAACATCGGATGTTACTGTCTCAAATAATTTATTTACTATGCCTGAAAAAGACGTTACTTTTAAAGGAACGTTTACAAAAAAAGCAAATCAGTATAAAGTGTCATACATAATAGCAGGCACTATACCAGATGGTTATAAAGTACCACTTGAAAAAAAATACTATGAGGGAAACACTGTAACTTTAGACAATTTAAAACCAGGCGATGTATTTAATGGTTATAGATTTAAAGGATGGACATCTTCAAACATAACCATTAATAGTAATAGTGACACAGAATTTATAATGTCAGCAACAAATGTTATTTTGACAGGTTCATTTGAAGAAATTACATATAAAGTAAATTATGCATTTAATACAGGAATTCTCCCTCCTAATGCAGAACAATATCTTCCAGAAACACAAGAATATAAAGCTGGAAGCACCGTTGTTTTAAGTGATGTTAAAAATGTACCAAGTGGTTATAAATTCCTTGGCTGGAATAAAGAATCAAGTTTCAAAATGCCATCAAACGATATTATTGTATATGGTGAATGGAAAAAAGAAGCTGGTAGTTTTAAACCATCAATAATAAAACATGTAACGAATAATAAAACATATTTTAGAATTGGCGATGTTGTTAAATTTAAAATAACAGTAAAAAACACTGCTTCATTTCCAATAAAAAACGTAGTTGTTAAAGAAAAAAATGACACATTCTTTGAGTCGGGTTTAGGATATTCAATTACTAGTGAACATATTGCTGAAATTGCATCAATACCTGCAAACTCATCAATTGATTTATATGCAACGTACACTGTAACCTCTACAGATTCTGGTACAGTTTCAAATGCATCCGAAATAAAAGGTGCACTATCTGATAATAATTATCAATTAGCAGACGATGATTATATTGCAACAACAAGCTTTAAGATTCAATCTAAATTAAAAATATGTAAAAAAGTTAGTACTAATTATAATGAAAATACATTTCAATTCCATATAACAGGTATTACAAACCACTATGAAACGTGGATAACTCTTGAAAAAGACAAATGCGATACAGTTTACCTAGACCCAGGTACTTATAAAATAAAAGAAATAGTCCCACAAGAATATAAGATTAAATCAGTAACTGGTTCAATAACTGCCGATGACTCAAACTTAGTAGTGAAAGAAGATAAGGACTATGAAATAACTTATACAAATGAATTTATGAGAAGAGGATTCTTACATTCTTTTGGAAGAGTAGTCAATAAAATAGTACAAGGAGATGTCTAATATGAACTTAAAAAAAATTAAAAAAAAGCCATTAGTTTTTCTCCTTATAATTCCATTTATAGGTATAATTGCTGGAACATTTGCTTATTACTATTCTGAAATATCCATTTCAAATGAATTTAAAACAATGACATATAATGTTCAAATCGAAGAAGAATTTAATAATACTTGGGGTACCAAAAAAGTAAACTTTGTAAATAAAGAAAGCACCAATACACCTGTAGTATTAAGAATCAATTATAACGAATCATGGAGAAAAGAGATTAATGGTAATAAACTATCTCTTGATAATAATGTAAATGGAATGAACGTAGTTACAAAAAAATGGACAACTGCATTCACAAATGATTTTATAACTGGTGGAGATGGTTGGTATTACTATAAAAAAACACTAGAGCCAAAAAAGTCTATTCAAGTTTTAGAGTCAATTTACTTAAATGAAAATTTAATTTCTATATCTCCATACTACGAAGAATATAAGAGTTATGATTATGAGCTGGATTTTAATTTTGAAGCCATACAAGCAACCAGTAATGCCATAAGAGAAATTTGGAATAAAAAAGCTACAATAAGTGGAGGAAATGTAACATGGGAATAATAAAAAAAATAATTCATTTTTTTGCAAACATTGCCTACATATTAATAATTTTATATGCACTAGTATGTATACCAATATTATTTGGTAAAAATCCAGTTGTAGTATTATCCGGTTCCATGGAACCAACATATAAGATAGGAAGTATTATTTATTATGAAAAAGTTCCCTTTAAAAATATAAAAGTAGGGGATGTTATTACCTATGAATATGATAATAAATATATTTCTCATAGAGTAAATAGTATAGATAACAATCTTATTGAAACAAAAGGCGATGCTAATAATACCGCTGATGTAAATAAGGTTAAGTATAATAATATTAAAGGCAAGGTTAGCAATTTTAGTTTGCCATACATAGGTTATTATATTAAATTCATTAATGATAATGTAAGAATTTTTATGATAACTTTAGTAGTAATTTTATTATCAGAGTTTTTATTAAGTAATATAAAAACTTTTGATATAGATAAAAATAATGAAAGGAGTGAAAAGAATGCAGAACATAAAGAATAAAAAATCATTATTTGCATTACTATTAGTAGCAATAATTGGTGTAGTAGGAACCACATTTGCTTATTTTACAAGTACTGATACATTTTCAAATGTATTTGGAACTAAACCATATAAGATGGAGGTAGTTGAAACTTTTGAAAGCCCTAGTAATTGGACTCCAGGTACAACAACTGAAAAAAAGATTATTGCGACTAATAAAGGAGAAGTAGAAGCTGCGGTACGTGTTTCTTATACAGAAGAGTGGAAAGATTCAACAGGAGCAACATTAGCTTTAACAGATGGTACTAATAGAGCAGCTATTATTAACTTTTCTGATGATTTATCTACAAAATGGATTAAATCAACTGAAAATGGTGTAGACTATTACTACTACAAAACTAAGCTTGCAAAGGATGCATCAACAACATCTTTAATCAAATCAGTAACGTTTAATCCTAATGTTACAATTTCAACAAATGACAATTGTGTAACTAATAGTGCCAATAACACAAAAACTTGTACAACAACTACAAGTGGTTATGCAGGCGGAACATATAAATTAAACATTAAAGTTGAAACTGTTCAATATGACCAATATAAAACTGCTTGGGGAACAACAGTTACAATTAGTTAATTTCAATAGTTAGATAGGAGGCCTGTCATGAAAAAAATCATTTTAATTTTAGCTTTATTTATAGTAAGTATATTATCAGTCCAAGCAAAAGAAAATAAACTGTATTTTACAGATTATGATAAACATTTATATTATGAAAGTAGTTTAATAGATGAAGATGTTTTTATGAAACACGCTGATATGGTGCCAGGTTCTTCTTTTACAGATGAATTAATACTTGAAAATGGTACAAAGACTAAGTATACATTATATTTTCGAGTAAAACCTAAAAAACAAAGTAATGACGCTGATGAATTCTTAGAAAATATCCAAATGACTATAAAGTTAGATGATAAAGTAATATATAATGGTAAGGCAACAGGCCTTGATTATAATAATGATGGAATAAACCTTCAAGATGCAATCTTAATTGGAGAAATTAAGCCATCAAAAAAATTAAAAATGACTGTTGAAACATCTTTATCAAAAGATTATGATAATACTAATTATGATGAATTATCCTATATTGATTGGTCATTTTATGCCCAATACGAAGATGAAGTTAGTGAAATAGTCAAATCACCAAATACTATGAAAAATAGTTCTTCATATACTATTGTATTTTCTATAATTATAATATTAATAGGAATAACATTAATTATAAATGCAATTAAAAAGAAAAACTAAATTAATACTAGGCTTAATTATTATTATAATAGGAATAATAATAGGTATTATTCCTATATTTTTAAAAGAAATAAAAATAGAAAAAGAAAATACAAAAGTAAAAGAATATATAAGTAATACATCAAATAAATCTAATGGTATTACAAATGATCTATTACTTGTTTTAGAAGTACCTAAAATACATTTAAAAAGAGTAGTATACAAATTAGATTCTAACTTAAATACAATTGAAAAAAATATTGAAATAATGAAAGAAAGTTCACTTCCAACTGAAAACAATGGAAACATTATATTAGAAGGTCATAATGGTAACTCTGACATTTCTTATTTCAATCAATTACATAAATTAAACGAAAATGATTTAGCATATATATACTATCAAGGGACTAAATACATATATTCTGTTGATAAAATATATGATGTAAAAAAAGATGGAAATGTAGAAGTAATTAGAAATAAAAATAAAAATACTTTAACTCTAATTACTTGCAAAAGAAATACTCAAGATAGACAACTCGTAGTAATATTTTACTTAAGTAAAAAAGAAAATTATTAAAAAAGAGAACAAGGATGAAGCATACTAAAATATAACTTCACTTAGTTCTCTTTTTTATTATTCTGTAATAATGTGTTCTTTTTCCCATTTTTCAAATTCTTTTCTTTCATCATCTGTTTCAATCTCTTCATGATAATAATGTTTAGTAAATTCACCACAAGAACTACCAACTTCTCTGCCTGGTGGAGAATAAGTTTTAATTCTAAGAGTTGGAACTTTTATCTTTACTGTACTAATCCATATTTCGCAACATTATAAAAAGTTTTATATAAATTTAAATTAATATCGGTTTTAAACACCAAATTACCACCAATTAGTTATTATACTTTTTTAAGTACTGGACAATCAAGGTTTTCTTTTATACTCATAACAACGCTTTTAATTTTGTTAATATTTTCAACATGTCTATTTATTTTATCCATATTCTTTTCTTGAACATATTTTGCAAAAGAAATATTTCCATTATATACTTCATCAAGTATTTTACAAAAATCATCATAACTACAAATATCTGTATTAGTTTCAATAAAATTTTTTACTAAATCTAAATTTCCATCAAACTCACATTGATTAACTAGGTTTATAAACATATCATTTAAAAGTAGGGGATATAATAATCTTACCTCATTATTATAACCAATCGCTCTATATCTACCATCTGGTTGTTTTGTTCCTAAGCTTTTTAAATATCTTTTTAAATTGCTATTTTTAATATCATAATTTGTAAAAGACATAATTCTATTAACAATAATTTCAGTTATATAAGTGTTAGTTATTTCAGCTAAAGTATTAGCTCTAGCAATACTAGTAACTCTATTATCTGAATCTTTTCTTTTATAAAATGTTTCTTGTAAACCACTTCTCATATAATAAGTATTACTATCGATTAATTTATTAGTATTGTAATATCCCATAAGTGCATGTCTTATTTCATGAGCTAACATTTCCAGCTTTAAAACAGGTGTTGCAAGATATTCTCCTACATGTGTACCAAGCAAAATCACTTGTGAATTCTGTTTTACTTCAGGATTATTAAATACTCTAAAATTAGGCGTAAAAATAGTAACTGCAGCACAGCCATCGTTCATTTTACCATATCCATGTCTATTAGAAATTTCTGAAACATTTCCTTCTTCATATATTATTTTTACTCTGTTAAACAAATCATATAAAGGAAAGTCAACATCTTTTCCAAAATCCATGTAAAAAGCAACATAAATAAAAGTAATCATTGAAAGTAACTCGTCGTTATAATTATATTTCTTCGCAATATCACTCATAAGAGAATATTTATCATCTAATAATTTATTAAATTTAATATTTTCCATTATCTTTTTCCTTTCGTTTTATATTTACTTTTATTTTTTTCTAAAACATATTTTTCTATATCATCAATTCCTTGTGTTTCAACATAATATCCTTTATATGTAGTAGGGTATGGTCTATAAAAATCAAACATTCCTCCATAATGAGCACTATTTTCTGTTGAAAACCAAACAATACTATCATTTTCTTGTGATAGGGAACACATCTCTTCACTAACATCAAAATCTGAAAATACATATATTTTTTTATTTTTTATATCTCTCAATTCATCATATAAAGAACGAAATTCATCAAATACCTCACAATCAAAATTTTGATATCTTGTGGTATTTGATTTAGCAACTTTCTCAACATCAATACCTGAAGAACTGTTTTTCTTAATAGTAAGTTTTCTAAGTATTCTTTCATTAAAAGTTAAATATATAATAGAACCTTTAGAGGCAACACTACTAATTGTATTAACATATAATTCAAGAGAATCGTCATTAGAAGGTGATAAGTCAAATACATAAACATCAGGTTTGAAAGTAGGACTTACCATATCGTCCATAATTCTAAATTTTTGATTAGTAATATAATGTTTAACTATGTCTTTTTTATTATATTTATACGTGCCTTTAGTATATCTTTCATAACTAAGTGAAACTAATTTCTTTAAAGTCTTATAAACTTTAGAACTATGAATGCTACTTAGTTTATCACTAGGGCTGCCAGAAGAATCACTATTTGTAGTATTACGATTCCTTTTTGTATCATTATCTTCATCATAATTGTTCATTAAGTCATCAAAATCATTTTCATCATCACTATCGTTATTTTCATGCAAATCATTATCTTTATTATCTTGTTTTTCTTTATCAGAATCTTTCTCTTCAAGTGGTTTTCTATCGTCATTTTCTTTCTCTTCTTTATTTTCATCAAGTAAATCTTTTTCTTCTTCATTAGAATCATTATCTTTTAAGGTATCTGACTCAAAAGAACTAGAACTATCTTGTGAAGTCTCATTATTGGAAGAACTCTCTGAATTAGTTTTACTATCTGTATCAGAATTAGAATCATTATTTTCTGAACTACCAGCCTCAGAAGAGCTAGAACTATCTTGTGAAGTCTCATTATTAGAAGAATTATCTGAATTAGTTTTACTATCCGTATCAGAATTAGAATCATTATTTTCTGAACTATCAGCCTCAGAAGAACTAGAACTCTCTTGTGAAGAATCATCATTAGAAGAACCATCTGAATTAGTTTTACTATCTACATCAGAATTAGAGTCATTACTTTCTGGACTATCAGAGTTAGAAGAACTAGAACTATCTTGTGAAGAATCATCATTAGAAGAACTCTCTGAATTACTTATACTATCTCTATCAGAATTAGAATCATTAATTTCTGAATTATCAGCCTCAGAAGAACTAGAACTATCTTGTGAAGAATCATCATTAGAAGAACTATCCGAATTACTTTTACACTCTGTATCTGAACTAGAATCATAATCTTCTGAACTATCTACATCAGATGTATTTGAGTTATTTTGATTTTGTTGATTTCCATTACTTGAATCATTTAAATTGTCTTTATTTTGTTCTTTTTGATTATTGTCAATAGGCGAATTATCATTACTATTATTTTTATTATTGTTACTATTTTGACTATTTTTTTCTTGTCTTTTTTTATCGATTACAAAATAATCACTAGTTATTAAATCTGGATATTTATATTCATCACCATAATCTAATAAACTATCTAAACTAGGTATTTTATCCATAAATTATTTCTTTCTAAATACTTTTTCAGGTGTAATTAAAGAACATGGTTCTGCTAATGAATTATAATATTTTGTAAAGTCATTCTCTTCAGTAATATCTTGTAATATACCAGGAATTTTTCTTCTATTTTGTTCGTTATCAACAATTCTACCAGTATGTGACATAGTAAGTTTTGAAAAGTAGTCAGGGTTTCTTTCACTTGAAAATACAGGAATAAAGTTACCAAATATATCTCTTGCCATCATAGCAATCTCTTTTTGAAATTGATTTAATTGTTTAATAGATTCATTTTCCATAAAGTCTTTTTCTTGAGTATATAATACATACTCTCCATTTAATTTATACTTAGGATATAAATGAACTGTTTTATTTTCTTCATCTATAGTTTCATCATATTCAAAAACATAGTCATCTTCAACTTCATAATATCTATGTTCATCTTCCCAATAATGTTTTCCTCTTAGTGTATCCATTTTTCTAATAGTTAAGTGCATTGGAGTCATTTCATCAAATGTAACTTTCCATCCTTTTTCTTCAAATCTTTGAGCTCTATCTTTTTGACGCTCATAGTAATCGCTACCTCTTAGGCCATTAAAACTATTAGGCTCAAATTTTTTAGCATTTATAAATGATGCGGGAATTGCAAGTTCAGGATTAAATTCACATAATTTCTTTACAACATCAAAAATAGGTTCTGCTCTATATCTTTGTAAATATCTAAAATAATTAATATTAAGTGAATCATCATGAGTAATTTTTAAATTATTCGCATTATAAGTCATAACTCCATTAACATTTTTCATTTTATTTAAAACCATCTTTGGAGAATTTGATAAGACTTTAGCATTTATTCCAGTGAGTTTGAAGTCATCAGAACTTGATTCAGAAAAATAATAATGATTAAAATCAGGATTATTATTTACATCACAAATTATCGTTATAATAGAAGAAAGACTTCTCATAAGAAGTTTTGGAGAAACATATTCTTTATTTGCAACTAATATTAATGTATTTTTATATTTCATTAAACCTACAAAATTATCTCCATCAAAGTCAAGAAAACCAAATCTACTATTAGGATTTCCTTTAAATTTTACTTGATTAAATAAACAGTCAAGTGCCTGTGGATTATCATTAGTAATAGTTCCAAGTTCTACAATTTTTTCTTTATTTGCTTTATCTAGAAATACAAGAGATTGATCATCTTTCATATTATCAAGAATATTAGCAATATCTTTCATCGGGTCTTCCATTTCATCTTCTTCAAAGATATATTCGCCATTATCTTTCTTTTCTATATACTGCTCAACTAAACTTTCTTTATCTCTTGTATTCATATAGTCATTTGGATCATCCATATCAAAGTTAAGTGTCTCATTAGTATAATTACTTTCTTTATTTTGATATTTAAACTTTTTAGTAAGAATATCTGTAATTATTTCACGACTATTATCATCTTTTCCAAGTTTTCTAATTAAACTTTTAATTCTTCTAGTACTACTTATTCCATCTGAATATAATTCATAATCACTACTTATTGCTGAAATTAATTCTTGTAGGGCAGGTAGTCTATTAAGTAATTCTTCATTACTATTCATTTGTTCATTATATATTGCTTCATATACTTTACAAATAAATTTTAAAAATTTAGGGTCATGCTTATTATTTTCGAATTTTCTAAGTAAAGTTTTATAAGCTAAAACTGGTGGCATAGGTGGTAATTTAATTACAGAACATCTTCTAAGTAAGGCATCTAGTAAATCTCTTTCATTATTCTTAGCAAATATTGCATAAAGATTTTTTCTTCCTTCCTCAGTTAAAGATAAAATGTTATTATCTGCTGTTTCTATCTTACCATTTTGTAAAAAATCTAAGAAGTATGAATCAAGTTGTTCTCTTGCTTTATCTAACTCATCAACTGTTAGTACTACTTTTTTACCAGCATTAGCGCGCGTTATTGCATTAGTAAGAATACCTTCAGCAATAGCCTTATCAGAGTCTCCTTTAACAATAGCAGGAACATTGTAAGTAGCAATTAACTTATCACTATTAGTCTCTTCAACACATTGTGTATAAATATATTCTGTATCTTTTCCTAAATATTGTTGAAATACCTCAGATAAAAAAGTTTTACCACAACCTGGATCTCCTTCTAATAAAATTGCCGATACACCTTTATTTGCTTCATTATTATAATATCTATAAAAGGTATAAATGTCTTCTAAAACATCTGCACTAGGGAATGTATAACCTAATTCTTCAAAAATTTCCTTAAATTCACGCACAAAAACCCCTCCTTTTTTCGCATATTATAATACTAATCAATAAAAAAAACAAATAAATATTATTTATATCTACTTGTTTTATATACTTGTTGCTTGTCTAACTTTCTCATTTACCCATGTTATAAATTCTTTATTTGCACTAATTTCATACTAACTTAATTCAAAAACTTCGTAATTATGAACTTTTTTTACTTCATCATAAATACTTTTGTACTATGAATCAATTGTTTTCATATCAATTCTATACTCAGTCTTATTAAATAATTCTTTATTCCAAAAATACTTAGAATTAATTTCCATCCTTTGACAACAGGCAATAATCTTTTTATCTAATAAAATATTTTGTATATTAATTAATTGCTAAACCATAATTATCACAAATTAAAACAACATTAATTACTTTATTCATACTTATTATTTTATTTTGCTTTCCCATACCTTCCTAACTACTTTTAAAGATAAAGTAGATAAAATAAAACCAATTACAGGAACACATGAACTTAAAAATATATTGTTATATTCTCTTATTAAAAAAGAGTAAAATACAACAACAATATAAGTTAATATACATATACATATTCTTCTAGCCCAACAAATTTCCCATTTCTTATCAAGTTCAACTCTTTTATTTCTATTTTTTATTTTTTCAATTTCTTCAATAATTTTTTCCATAATACATCTCTATAAATAATTATACTAAATATATAAAATAATAAAAGTAAGAAAAAAGATATTTTACACATCAGCTACTTATAAGGTATACTATTATTAAATGAAAGGTAGGCGATGTTTATAAAAATACTAGCAAGTGACTTTGATAATACAATCTATTTTTTAGAAGATGAAGAAAAAAATAAAAGAAATGCTTTTAAAATTAATGAATTTATTTCAAACGGAAATATCTTCTGTATAATAACCGGCAGAAACTATTCAGATTTAAAAAATTATTTAAAGAAATATAACATTTTATATACCTACTTAGTTTGTGATGATGGAGCAAAAATATTTAATAGTGTTGATTATTGCTTAGATACGATTAACTTAGATAAAAATACTATTGAAAAAGCAACAGATATTTTAGATAGTATAAATGCTGATTACTATTTAGATGATGGTTATAATAAAACAACAAATATGAATGACTGTGTAAAAATAGTAGTAAATTGTACAGATGATGAAGAAAAAGAAAGAATAGTTAAATTAATAAAAGAAAAAGTAAATGTTCATATATACGCAAGTAGAACTCACGTAAATATAATTGAAAAAAGTGTGAATAAAGAACATGCCCTAAAAAGGTTATTGAATATAGAAAATCTTGAATATAATAAATTATATGTAATAGGGGATAATGATAATGACTATGAAATGTTAAAAACATTTAATGGCGCAGTAATAAAAGAACATCACCCTAAACTAAATGAATTAAAAAAAGAAGAATTTAATGAATTAAATGAATATATAGATTCACTTCTACATTAAAGAATTATAGCAAAAGATAATATAATTCTTTTTTCTTGCTAGAAAACTAAAAAGAACATATAATTTAAATATAGAATAAAGAGGTGTGTAAAATTATGAAAAAGAATTTATTTGGAATTTCCCTATTAACAATAACTGGTCTATATGTATTACTATCAGCCATAGTAATATTAATTGTTATTTTATTAGGATATCCACCATCAAATGGTATATTACTAAGTATATTTATTTTAATTATACAATTTATGATTTCACCGTTCTTAACAGATGTTTCAATGAAATGGTTTTATAATGCAAAGTTTGACGATGAATTACCAGACTACCTAAAACAATTTATAGAAAATATCTGTAGAGAAAATAATATGAAATATCCTCGTATTGGATATATTGATGATTCATCTCCAAATGCTTTTACCTATGGTCATACAAAAAATGATGCAAGAATTGTCCTAACAAAAGGTATATTTGAACTATTAACAGAAGATGAAGTAAAAACTGTAGTAGGACATGAATTAGGACATGCAGTTCACTATGATATGTTATTTATGACAATGGCTCAACTGGTTCCATTAGTACTATATTTTATATATGAAGTAACTATATTAGATAATAGAAGCAATAACAATAAAAATTCATCTTATGCAGAACTAATAGGATTAATCGCTTATCTATTCTATTTATTTTCAAATTATATAATTCTATGGCTATCAAGGACAAGAGAATATTATGCTGATGACTTTTCAATAAAAGTTACCAAAAACCCAAACTCACTTGCTCAAGCTCTTGTAAAAATAGGGTATGGTTTAACAACAACAGCAGACTCTAATAAAAAGCATTCAGTATCAAGATCAAATGCGTTAGGTATATTTGATTCAAAAACATCAAAAACATTAGTAGTATCAAGTTATAGTAAATCAGGCAGTATTGATAAGAATATGATAAAAAATGCCATGAAATGGGAAATGTGGAATCCATGGGCTTTCATTTATCAACTAAATTCAACACATCCACTAATATCAAGAAGATTATTAGAAATATCTAAATCAAGTAAAGAATATAATCAAGAGCCATATATAATCTTTGACTTACAAAAAGAAGAATCTTATGTAGATGACTTTCTAGTAGAAATTTTAATAAACGTATTACCATTTTTAAGTTTAATTATTGCACTAATTATATCAATTATGCTTTCAATGTGTTTCAAACTAAATAGTTTTATTTTATGGGGCCTATCTATAATTATTGTATTATTCTGTTTTGATGTAAGACTAAAGAGAAAGTATAAAAATAAGGATTATAAAGAATCTAATATAAAAGAATTATTAGGAGAAGTAAAAGTATCAGAAATAACTTCAATCCCATGCACAATAGAAGGAAAAATAATAGGTAGAGGAAATCCTGGATGTATATTTAATGAGGATTTTATAATAAAAGATGAAACTGGAATTATCTTTCTAGATTATAAACAACCTCTAAAACTTCAAGATAAAATATTTGCACTTTTTAAAGCACCAGAATATTTTAATAAATCTGCTAAAATAACTGGTTGGTATAGAAGAAGTCCAGTACCATACATTGAAATAAATACAATCGAAGTAGACGGCAAAGTAAAAAGATTATGTAGTTATCCATTAATGGTTGGTTTTGAAATTGTCTTCTTATTAATAGGGATAGCTTTAATTATAATTGGTATATTTTAGATAAAATAAGTGATTCATTTTATGAGTTGCTTTTTTTGTGTAATCTTTTTATAATAAAAACTAAAAAAGAAAGTGAGATTATTATGATAAGAAATTTAAAGTTAAATAAAAAAGCAGCCGCAATACTTTTAGCAGCATCTATGTCATGCGGCTTAGTAGGTTGTGGTGAAACAGAAATGTCTTCTCCTAATATTTATGATACAATTGACACTAATACTGATAGTGATTCATTAACTAACGGATATAGACAAGTAAAAAGTGTCGATGGAGAAAATTTTGATTTAATAATTGATTATAAGTGTGATTTAGAAAATGAAGAAAATTGGACAATAACTAGTGACAAAAAGTTAACTATGGAAATAAAAACAGAAAATCTTCCAAAAGATTATAAAGTATATATTGATAACATACACACAGACACAAGTATAATTGCATCTAATTCAGCATTTAATGGAGTATTACAAGATACAATGGATGATAGAATTCATAATTCATTAATGTTAGGATTCCCAATAAATGATGATTTTGGTTACAATGGAAAAAACGAAATAGAAGGTCAAAATGAAACTTTTATCCAAGGAACATTTTATGCATACAATGGTTATGGAAGTGGTTCGGTAGAAGAAAAAAGAAGAACAGAAAGTGATTATCTAGAACATGGAGTTTATGGTAATAAGATATCTTCTATAATTGATTTATTAATTCATACACCAGAAATGGAAGAAGGAGAATATAAAGCAGTAAGTGTCTCATCTGATATAGTAATTAAATGTTGCAATTATGTACGAATTCAAAAAGATAATGGAGATATCTATTATAAAGTATATACAATAGATGAAAATGGTGAAGTAACAGATAAAGATACAAAAGAAAATCCCAACAAAAAGGCTAAATCATTTACTAAATAGTTTAAAATTAGTTATATTTATCAATGCAATTTTTTGACTTTTTTATAAAAAAACTCTAGTATATTAAGCATTTTTATGATATAATGAGTGGCGACGCAAAGAAGAGGTGTAGTATTATGGAAAAAAGAAATGTAGCAATTATAGCCCATGTTGACCATGGAAAAACTACTTTAGTTGATTGTATTTTAAAACATTCTGGTATGTTTAGAGATAATGAAGACTTAAGTAATATGTCAATGGATTCAAACTCTCTAGAAAAAGAGCGTGGAATTACAATTTTAGCAAAAACAACAGCATTAGATTATAAGGGTGTAAGAATAAATATTCTAGATACACCAGGACATGCAGACTTTGGTGGAGAAGTTGAACGTATAATGAATATGGTAGATGGTGTTATCCTAGTAGTTGACGCATATGAAGGAGCAATGCCACAAACAAGATTCGTTTTAAAGAAAGCTTTTGAAGCAAAAGTAAAACCAATCGTTGTAATAAACAAGGTTGATAAACCAAGTGCAAGATGTAAACAAGTTGTTGACGAAGTATTAGATTTATTTATTGAATTAGGCGCAGATGAAGAAGCATTAGATTTTGATGTTATTTATGCATCAGCCCTAAACAATACTTGTTCATTAGATGAAGATTTATCTACTCAAACTCCAGGATTTGCTGAGTTATTAGATAAAATAATAGAAGAAATACCAGCTCCAACTGGAGACAAAGATGCTCCATTACAATTCCAACCAGCTTTATTAGACTACAATGAATTTGTAGGAAGAATTGGAATTGGTAGAGTAGCAAACGGAACAATTAAAACAGGTGAAATGGTAACTTGCTGTAGACTAGATGGAACTACAAAACAATTTAGAATCCAAAAATTATTTGGATATTACGGATATAATAGAGTAGAAATAAATGAAGCAGAAGCAGGAGACATTATCGCAATATCTGGTCTTGCTGATATCTCAGTAGGAGAAACAGTATGTAATAATGATCATATCCTACCACTTACTCCATTACATATCGATGAGCCAACTCTTCAAATGACATTTGGTGCAAACTCATCTCCATTTGTTGGAAGAGACGGAAAAATCGTAACAGCTAGAAAAATAGAAGAAAGACTAAATAAAGAAACACAAAGAGATGTATCATTGAAAGTTGAATCAGCAACAAATGAATCATTCTTAGTTAGTGGACGTGGAGAATTACATTTAGGAATATTAATAGAAAATATGAGACGTGAAGGATTTGAACTTGAAGTATCAAAACCAAACGTAATCATTAAAGAAATAGATGGAGTAAAATGTGAACCATATGAAGAATTACAAATAGAAGTACCAGAAGATTCAGTAGGAACAGTAATTGAACAATTAGGTGTTCGTGGTGGTAAAATGGAAAGTATGACTAATTTTGAAAATCAAGTTAGATTATTATATACAATTCCATCTCGTGGACTTTTAGGATTCTCAACAGATTTTATGACTATGACAAAAGGTTATGGTATTATGAACCATACATTCAAAGAATATAAACCATATGAAAATATCGTAATTGGTGAAAGAAAACTAGGCGTTTTAGTTTCAATGGAAAACGGAAACTCTACAGCATATTCTATCGGTAACCTAGAAGATAGAGGAACTATGTTTATTGAGCCAGGAGTAGAAGTTTACGAAGGAATGATTGTAGGAGAATGTAATAGAGATTCTGATCTTGCAGTTAATGTTGTAAAAGGAAAACAATTAACAAACACAAGAGCATCAGGTTCTGATCATACAGTAGTGTTAAAAAGACCTAGACCAATAACTTTGGAATATGCACTTGACTATATTAATTCAGATGAATTAGTAGAAGTAACACCAAATAACATTAGACTACGTAAAAGAATATTAAATACAGAAGAAAGAAAGAAATTTGACGCAAGAAATAAGAAGTAAAATTACACTATCGAAAGATAGTGTTTTTTTTGATAAAAAGAAAAAAATATAAAAGTAAACAATCGAGTCTAAAAAAGTAGAAATATAAGATTTTGCTTGAATAATTATAATAATTTTAATATAATGTAATTAAGATAGAGGTGGGAATTATGAACCAAAACAATAACATTAGAAATCAAAGACAACAAAATATAAATTATCAAAATATGAGTCAAGAAGAATTACAAAAAACACAAGTTTTAAATTTAAAAGATGTAGAAGAAGCTGCTAGATATGAAAAGTCAATTAGTAAGAAACCAGCAATTATAGTTGCAATTATAGGTGCTTTGTCTATTTTCTTTGGAACAACATTTGGTGTGGTTCAAACTCTAACCTCTGAGCCTGTATCAGATAATGACTCACCAACTGTTCAAAAAAGAGAAAACACATCCCAAAAAGATACATTAAAATGTACATATACAATTGTAAATGGTACCGATGGAACAGATCAAATATATAATACAATATATACATTTGAAAATAATGCATTAACAAAATTTGTAAGAACTACATCAATTAATCCAACTCCAGGTAGTGCAATTGGACCTAATGCAATTGAGAATTATAAAGTTGCTTTCCAACAATATTTAGTATCAATACCAGGATATGAAGTTGCCTTAACTCCAGCGGGAACTGGTATAATTTCAACAACAACAGTAGATTATACAAAATTAGATTTAACAACATTCCCAGAAAAACAACAACAAACAACATATACAATTATTGATTATGTCGCAAATACTACAAAAGAAAATATTCAAGCTGATATGTTAGCTAAAGGATATACTTGTCAATAAAATAAAAATGCACTACATAAAGGAGTGGTAATATGTACTGCAGAAATTGTGGAAATAAACTTAATGAAAATTCAAAATTTTGTACTAACTGTGGTTCACCAATAAATAATGTTGCTCAGCCCCAACAAGTACAAAAACAAACACCAAAAATATTAAAATTTTTACCATTTATTATAATTGGAGTAGTGCTATTAATAATAGCTGGTATCGCATCATTATTACTTATAGTAGGGAAAGATATAGTTACAAGTAAAAATCCAATTACTGCATCTGAATTTATAACTACAATGGAAGAAGAAGACTTCATAATAAAAGATGTAACAGCTCAATTTTCAAATTATAGTTATGTAAACAAAGCCTACTTAGCTATATCAGAAGATTACACTTACCAAATAGAATTCTATGATTTATCAAATTCTGACTATGCAAAAAATTTCTACGAAAACAATGTTGAAGTATTTAAAAAAGAAACCGGAAGTGGAAATACATATTCATACGTAAATTTTGATAAATATTCAAGATATTCACAAGAAACAAATAATAAATATCAAGTAATATCTAGAATTGAAAATACCGCAGTTTATGTAAATGTAGACTCTAAATATAAAGATGATGTAAAAGATATATTAGATGATATAGGATATTAAAAAAATAAAAGCTGATGCAAAAGTGATATGAACCCCGTTTCTTGGACATAAGAGAAACGAGGTTTTTATATGTCAAAATTAACTTATGAAGATAAAATTAATATATATATCGATAAAAAAGGGGGAATGTCAATAGGAAGTCTATCAAGTAAATACAAAGTAAGTAAAAATATAATCAATTATCTAACAGCATTAATAGATAAACATGGAATAGACATTTTAAGAACAGATAAAAATAGAATTCATACTAAATTCGAGAAACAGGAAGCAATAGATAGAGTTTTAAGTAATGGTGAAGCAAAATGGGCTGTAGCATTAGATTTAGGCCTATTAAGTAAAGGGATGTTAGTTAATTGGATTAAAAATTATAAAGAAATGGGTTATAATATAGTTGAACGAAAAAGAGGAAGGAGTCCAACTATGTCAAAAAAGCCTAAAATAACAAACAAAATAGAAACTATAGAAGAAGAAAATGAAAGATTAAAAAAAGAAAACTTATATTTAAAGGCGGAGCTAGAATACTCAAAAAAATTGAGAGCCGTTGTTCAAGCAAGGAAGAATC
>OIYG01000716.1_pt1 | contig 30077 bp, 24 predicted proteins | sample 1587861 | NCBI WGS metagenome assembly OIYG01 (sample SAMN03283272) | human gut metagenome | biome: human-associated habitat; material: feces | host: Homo sapiens | place: Peru | collected 2012 | reverse complement strand
AAAAAAGACTATATTGCCTTGGTTCAAGGTCATACAAATTATAAAAACAAAAAAATTGTTTCAAATATCGCAAGAGATCGTCATAATGCCAAGAAAATGATCATCCATCCAAATGGAAAAGAAAGTATTTCAATATTTAACACACTTAAAAACTATAAAGATTATTCGCTGATTCAAGTAACGATTCTAACAGGAAGAAAACATCAAATCCGGGTTCAATGTGCTTCTTTGAACCATCCCATTTTAAACGATTCCTTATATGGAGGTAAAAGAATTGATAATACGGGACTTTTACTTCAAAGTCATCATATTCAATTTAATGATATTGATATTACTTGTCCTCAAGAAAAAAGATTCATTAGAAAATAGAAAATCGTATATCCTTTCAGATAAGCTATCCAGACACCTATTGATAAACAAGATAGATATGGAAGGATATGCTTTTTTTTATATAAAATCCAAATAAACCCAAGTAAAACACTGATATATAAAGCTACAAGCATTCTTTCTGTCCCTAAATAAAAACCAAAAAAAGTTAAAAAACATACATCAGCACTACCTATCCAATCGGGTTTAATCATTTTAATAGTTCCACTGACCAACAGAAAAACCAGGCTTGTACATACTCGATTGAATAATGGCACATAACTTGAACAAAAGAATAAAAGAAGTATAGACGGAAAAATCCAATATTTTTCAATATACATCGTTTCATAGTCTTTTTTTGCCAAAAAATACAAAAACAAAACGAAATACGCAGTCGATAATTGAAATGGTTTGATTAGAAAAGTAATGATCAACATTAAAAAAAGAGTCTTCATACTTTAAGTATAAAGACTCAATGTGAAAATATTATTAACAATTTGCAGTTTGTACAAAATCTGCATCGTTAGGTTTCTTTTTATATACAATTTTTAATAAGATTGGTGTAATAACCGTTGTGAATACGACACACAATAATACTGGAGTCACAAAGACTTCTGGTAAGATTCCTAATGCCATACCTTTATTTGCGACAATCAAGGCAACTTCTCCACGACTGATCATACCACATCCAATACGAATAGCTTGTGTTGGTGTATATTTACATACAATAGCACCCAAACCACATCCAATAATTTTTGTCAAAACAGATATGATACATAAAACAATTACTAATTCAATCAATTCAGCACTCCATGTAATTGGTGAAAGTTTTAATCCAATGCTCGCAAAGAATACAGGTGTAATCAGCATGTAAGATAATGTTGAAATACGTTTAGTGACATAGGCACATTGTTTTGTACCAGAAAGAATCAAGCCTGCCACAAAACTTCCTGTGATATCAGCTACACCAAAGAATGCTTCTGAACAGAATGCCATAATCAATGCGAACGCAAAAGATACGATTGAATATCTTTGTAGTCCACCACGTGAATCATGTTCAAACCACCACGAGAATACTTTGTGTAAAATTACCCCAACAACAACGGCAAACACAAAGAATAGTAAAATCTTAAACATGACAACACCAATGTTCACTGAACTGTCAGCCATACCTGTTACTAATGTCAAACAAACAATACCTAAAACATCATCAATAACAGCTGCAGCTAGAATCGCATTTCCACTTTCAGTAGACATACAACCCATTTCTTTCAATGTTTCTACCGTGATACCTACACTTGTAGCTGTTAAGATTACACCTAAGAATAAGTTATGTAACCAAGCATCTGGACCCACATTATAGAATCCACCAACTACATAGCCAACAGCTAAAGGAACTAATACACCTAGTGTCGCAATAATAAATGCTTTTAATCCAGCCTTTTTTAAATCTGTAATACTTGTTTCTAGACCAGCCGCAAACATTAAGACAATAACACCAATTTCTGATAAAGATTCAATCAACTTACTTGGCTCAACTATATTTAACACCGCAGGCCCTAAAACAATACCTGCGATCAATGCACCTACTACAGATGGCATACGTAAACGACGAGAAAAAAGTCCAAAGGCTTTTGTCATTAATAAAATTAAGGCAATATCTAATAAATATCGATATTCTTGCATATTCATATCCTCCCACTATGCTCTTGGAATTTCAAACACCGTTTGTTGAAGTGGCAAATCTACATCACGAAACTCCAACCGATATGCCATCAATTTTATCGGTCTTTTCTTTCCATGATATCCATATTTGACGTCACCCAACAAAGGATGCTTTATATGCCCCATCAGGGCACGAATCTGATGAAATCTTCCTGTATGAAGTGTAATTGTACATATTGAATTCTCGCCATCATTTCTTTCAACATGCACATCCATTAATGCTTTCTGATAGCCTTCTAATTTTTTATCACTTACTTTCGCAATCGTATTTTCTTTGCGAATGTAATAACACATACTAAAATCTTTTTCTTTAAAAGTACCAGTAACATATGCCCGATACATCTTCTGGATTTTACGATTTGCGATTGCTTCGTTTACTTTTCTTAAAGCATTCGCATTCTTTGCAGCAATCACTAGACCTGTCGTATTTCGATCCAGTCTATGACAAATGCTTGGCGCAAAGGAATGTTCCTTATTTGGATCATATTCATTTTTCTCCATTAAGTATGCTTGCACACGATTAACTAAACAATCCTGATTTTGACTTTGATCACTCTGTGACAATAAGCCATAAGGTTTATTCACAATCAAAATATTTTCATCTTCATAAACAACATCCAACTGTGATGATATATATTGCGTATCTACTTGTTTCTCTTCTAAAACATCCGGAGGTAAAAACAATAGAATACTATCATTTTCCTGGATTTTCTGATCAAAAGTACAACGCTTGCGATTCACTTTTATTTTTTTATTTCGAATCGCCTTATACATCATTGATTTGCCTAGTTTTGGAAAAGTCTTCATCAAAAACTTATCCAGTCTTTGATTTGCATCATTTGAATTGATTCTAATCTCTTTCATAAATTAAATCCAAACTTTCCATTAAACTGTCCATAACCGGTACATTTACACTTTCTAAAGTTGCTCGATTTTGATGCCCAGTAGTCACCAAGATACATTTAGCACCAATACTTTTTGCGACTTCATAATCATGAACGCTATCTCCTACAAAATAAATTTCATCATCTAGGTTACAAGTTTGTTTAAATGCATGAACTAATTCCACTTTACTTTTCGCATAAATATCATTGATTCCGTATATCGAATCAAACAATGTATCGACATTTAAAGTTTTCATTTGTTTAAGAAGATAATCCATTTTACTTGCAGAAAGAACGGTTTGCGAAAAACCCAAATCCTTTGCCCTATTCACAACATCCAATACATCTGAATGTAAATCACAAGCATAGCTTTTTTCTTGATAATCCTCCATATATTCGTGAGCCAATATGGAAAAAGGTGTTTTATCAAAATCAAAACCTACCCTTTTATAATAATCTTCTATTGGAAACGTAAATACTTCTCGATATTGACCTAGAGTATCTAAAGGTTTCAAATCATGACTGACTAAAAGACGGTTGATACAAGAAAAACATAAGTCAACATCATTCAATAATGTTCCATTCCAATCCCATACAATTTTTACCAAACAATTCACCCCGCACGGTATTATATCACTATTAGAAAAAAATAATAACATTTTATACTAATTAAAACTTTCACAAATATAGTTTTTACTATATAATATTGTATGAGTATATATGAGGAATTGAATTAGGAGGAAATATGAGAGGAATTTATAACTCGGTAACTGACCTTCGTCGTCAGGTCTTTACTGCCATCGCTTCAATGGCGTACGATGACAATACAGATTATTCTAAACGTATGGAAGAGATTCCATATGAAATCTTACCTGGTACAAAAGCAAAATATCGTGATAGTATTTTTCTAGAACGTGCAATTATCGGTGAAAGATTACGTTTGGGTATGGGCTTGCCTGTTCGTGATATTACTGAATATACAAATATTTCAGATGGAATCGAAGAAAGTACAATTGCGAAAAAATATTATGATGATCCACTTATCAATATTATTAAATTCGCTTGTAATGCATGTCCTGAAAAAAAGGTTTTCGTAACAAACGCTTGTCAAGGATGTTTATCACACCAATGTACAGAAGTTTGTCCAAAAGATGCGATTCATATCGTAAATGGTAAAAGCTGTATTGATCAAGAAAAATGTATTAAGTGTGGACGTTGTATGGATGCATGTCCTTATCACGCAATCACTAAATTAGAACGTCCATGTGCTGCAAGCTGTGGAATGGACGCAATCAAATCCGATGCAGATGGAAAAGCAGAAATCGATTACGATAAATGCGTTAGCTGCGGAATGTGTCTAGTTAACTGTCCATTTGGAGCTATTGTAGATAAAGGACAAATTTTCCAAACAATCTATGCCATGAAAGAAGGCTATGACGTCATTGCAGCTGTTGCCCCTGCTTTCGTTGGTCAATTTGGTCCAGCTGTAACGCCAGACAAAGTAAAAGCTGCATTAAAAGCGGTAGGTTTTGCGGATGTTGTGGAAGTTGCGATTGGTGCTGACTTATGTACAATTGAAGAAGCTGAAGACTTCTTAGATAAAGTGCCTGAAAAACAACCATTTATGGCTACAAGTTGCTGTCCTGCATGGTCCGTTATGGCGAAGAAAAACTTCCCTGACTTTGCACCATACATTTCAATGGCATTAACTCCAATGGTATTAACGGGTCGTTTGATCAAAAAAGAAAAACCAAACGCTAAAGTTGTATTCATCGGTCCTTGTGCTGCTAAGAAATTGGAAGCAAGCCGTAAATCAATCCGTAGTGATATTGACTTCGTATTAACTTTTGAAGAAGTTATGGGTATGTTCAATGCGAAAGGTATTGCATTAGACCAAATCACTACTTCTGATCCATTAACAGAAGGAACAAATGCTGGTCGTGGATTTGCTGTCAGTGGTGGTGTTGCCAAGGCTGTTAAAGACTTGATTCAAAAAGAACACCCTGGAACAGAAGTTAAGGTTCAGGCTGCTGAAGGATTAAAGAACTGTAAGACAATGTTGATGATGGCTAAAGCTGGAAGACTAAACGGATACCTACTTGAAGGTATGGCTTGTCCTGGTGGATGTGTTGCCGGTGCTGGTACTTTACAACCAATCAACAAATCAAGTGCATTAGTTAAAAAATACGCTACTGAAAGCGATAAGAAAGATGCAGATGAATCTGCATATGGAGATCGTCTTCACGAACTAAGTGAACATTAATCAAAGACGTCCTTAAAATGGACGTCTTTTTTTGATATAATCATGTTTGGAAATGAGGTATGAACATGCATCGTTATTCATATTATAAAACGGCTGCCTGTACTTTAAATGTTTCAATTGGAGATCCACAGGCAAATAAAGAAGAAATTTTAAAATGTATCCAAGAATTGGATTCAGATACACAACTTGTAGTATTTCCAGAACTATGTATTACAGGATATACATGTCAGGATTTATTCTATGAACATACATTATTAAATAGAGCAAAACAAGTCCTATTTGAAATTGTAGAAGAGCTACCAGAAAACCTAGTTACAGTTATAGGCTTACCTTTAGAAATCGAAAACAAGCTTTATAACTGTGCCGCCATTTGTTTCAACCATGATATTCTAGGTATTCAAGTAAAAACATATATTCCTAGCTATAATGAATTCTATGAAACAAGGTGGTTCTCGAGTGCGAGTGAATTAAAAGAAAACACAACTTTTACATACAAAAATAAAAAGGTTCCCGTTTCAAATCATATCGTATTTAAAGATACAACAACATCGGCTTGTTTAGGTATTGAAATCTGTGAAGATCTATGGGTGACAATTCCAGTAAGTTCAACACATGCATTAGCTGGAGCAAATGTATTATGTAATCTAAGTGCTTCCAATGAAATCATCTCAAAAGCAAATTACAGAAGAAATCTAGTCAAAGATCAAAGTGCTAAATGTTATGCGGGATACGTATATGCCAGTGCAGGACCTACAGAAAGTTCGAGTGACTTGGTTTTCTCTGGACACAATTTAATTTGTGAAAACGGGGCTATATTAAGTGAAACTAAAACAGACAAAATCATTTATGGACAAATCGATTTAGACCATTTAAATCATGATCGCTTACACTATAAAACTAGTATGCAGGATTTATTCCATGTAAACTATACAACCGTAGAATTCACATCTAAGCCAATTGAAGAAATTGAATTTGACCGCTATATCGATGCCTATCCTTTTGTCCCAAATAATCAAGATGAAAGGATTGCGCGTTGTTTAGAAATCTTACACATTCAAGCCCAAGGCTTGGCAACACGCCTTTCAAAAATTCATTGTAAAGATGTTGTGATTGGAATTAGTGGAGGACTCGATTCTACTTTAGCTTTGCTTGTATGTCATGAAGCCTTTAAAATCAACAATTATGATTCAAAAGGAATTCATGCGATCACAATGCCTGGTTTTGGAACGACAAAACGTACTAAATCTAATGCGCAAATCTTAATGGACCTACTTCATGTATCTAGTGAAGAAATTTCTATTGTGGATGGTGTAAATCAACACTTTAAAGATATTCACCATGATCCAGAAGTTCATAATATTACGTATGAAAACTCTCAAGCTCGTGAAAGAACACAAATTCTTATGGATTTAAGCAATGCCTATAATGCGATTGTTGTTGGTACTGGAGACTTAAGTGAACTTGCCTTAGGATGGTGTACATACAATGGAGATCACATGAGTATGTATGCGGTAAATGCTAGTGTTCCTAAGACACTTGTTCGCTATATTGTTGAAAGTGTTGCTTTAAAAGATGAAATATTACATGATGTATTGATGGATATTTGTGATACACCTGTATCCCCAGAGCTTTTACCACCAGATAAAAATGGTAAGATTGCTCAGAAGACAGAAGAAGTATTAGGTTCTTATGATCTTCATGATTTCTTCCTATATCAAATGTTAAGACATCACGATGAGCCTAAGAAAATCTATGATTTAGCTTGTGTTGCATTTAAAGATGTAGAAAAGGAAACAATTAAAAAGGCCATCACAACATTCTATAATCGTTTCTTTACCCAACAATTTAAAAGAAACTGTATGCCAGATGGTGTTAAGGTTGGATCTATTTGTTTCTCACCTAGAGGTGATTGGAGAATGCCAAGCGACGCATCAAGAAATCTATGGACAAAACAAGTGGAGGAAATTTAGTTCCCCCACTTTTCTTATACTTTATCCATATTATTTGAAAAGATATCTGCAACTTCACTCATGATAATATAAGCACCCGAATCGATTTCATGAACTTTTTCTTTCATTCGATTAACTTGATATCGATTGATCACAAAATAAACTATGGATTTAGACCTTTTTGAATAACCACTCGTGGCATCCACACGAGTAACACCACTTCCAAATATATCACTTAATGCTTCACATATTTCTTATTGTAAGCATTAATAAATTCATAATACGAGGTGTTGGTTTTTTTTCATAAGCTCAGCACTCCTTTTTAGGGCTTCATTTTAACATACTCATACACCAAAATCATTTCATTCTCAAATCTTTTAGACAATTTAAAAGAACAGACTATTTTTTAGCCTGTTCTACTATTTCTTAATCAGATTCTACCACATACGGGATTTCATTTTCTGCAAGAAAAAAATTAGTAGTAATATTTTGCGAATGATGAATCACTCTTAATATATAAACTTTATCATCCATTATTTCATAGATTATTTTATATTTTTTGTATATTGCATATCTAACATTAGTTTCTTTTTTTAGTAATTCAAATCTTGGATATCTTTCTGGCAAATATTCTAAAGATTTAATGAGTGAAACAATTCCGTTTATTAAGTGCCTCACATAATTCAAATCAAAATTATTCATGACATAATACTCATAGATGTGTCAAATATCCAAATTTGCCTTATAGGATATTTCTACTTCAAAATTCATAATTTTAAATCCTTTTTCAATGATTCATAAAACTGATCAAAAGGAATTGTATTCCCTTTTAAAACTTCATCATGAGCAGCTAATAACTCTTTAGCTAATTCCTCTTTTGTTAGTTCATCTTCATTTAAAATTTTATTTGATGGAATTTTCACATCAAAAGGCAATCCATTATTTAAAATGATTTGATTATAGAACATGTTAATTGCGACAGAAGATGGTATTCCTAATTTTGATAAAATTGCTTCTGCTTGTTCTTTTGTTTCTGGTTCAATTCTTGCGTATACATTTGATGTTTTTGACATATAATAAGTTCCTTTTTTCTTAATTATAAGTCATTGTACATACATTCGCAATCTAATGTAAAAGCATTTTAAAAGAACAGACTATTTTTTAGCCTGTTCTACAATTTCATTGATTCTTTCTAAGACAGGTTCAAAACCTGTTTTTTCTGTACTACTGATGCCAAAGATGTTTTTCATTGGCAATTGAAGCTGTTGAGAAATATCTTTCAATGCACGAACACGTTTTGTCTTAGGAATCTTATCGACTTTTGTAGCTACAATGACAATTTGAATTCCAAGACTTTGAATCATTTCGATCATATCTAAATCATCATGCGTGGCGCCATGTCTTGCATCGACAAGTTGTACAACGCAACAAATCTGCTCTCTTTGGTTAAAGTATGTATCCATCATTTTACCCATCTTGATCAGCATTTGTTTAGACATTTTCGCATAACCATATCCAGGAACATCCACCAACATCCAAGTATCATCAATCTTAAAGAAATTGATCAAACGTGTTTTACCTGGTGTATTTCCTACATAGGCAAGTTTTTTCTTATTAGTCAATGCATTAATAAAGCTTGATTTTCCAACATTACTACGTCCAACGACAACAACTTCTGGTAAATCAGATTCTGGCCATTGATCCTTTTCAACAGCACTAATCACAAATTCACTAATCATACTATCTTACCAATGCGTTATGTAATACTTGAGAAACATTTGAACAAGGAATAAAAGTAACTGCATCTTTTACTTCTTGAGGAACATCATCCAAGTCTTTTACATTTTCTTTTGGAATCAAGATCGTATCAATTCCAGAACGATGTGCTGCCAATGATTTCTCTTTCAATCCACCAATAGGAAGAACATTTCCTCTAAGTGTAACTTCACCCGTCATAGCTAAATTTGCCTTAACCGGAATATTTGAGAAACAAGATACTAATGCCGTTGTCATTGTAACACCAGCACTTGGTCCATCTTTTGGTACAGCACCTTCTGGTACGTGAATATGTACATCATTTTCTTCAAACAATTTAGGATCAATTTTGAATTCATTTGCATGCGTACGAACATAGTCTAGCGCAATACTAGCACTTTCCTTCATGACATCACCTAATTGTCCAGTAAGAACAAGTCTTCCTTTACCTGTAAAGCGAGTTGCCTCAATTTGAAGGATATCCCCACCAAAACTTGTATAGGCAAGTCCTGTTACAGTTCCAACTTGATCTTTCTTTTCTTTTTTACCATAATCTACTTTTTCATTACCCAACCACTCATGAACTAATTTCTTAGTTAACTTGATGCTGCGTTTGTTGTTTTTCAAAATCGCAAGTACTGTCTTACGGCAAATTGTCGCAATTGTACGCTCTAATGAACGAACACCCGCTTCACGAGTATAGTAACGAATTAAATATAGTAACATATCATCATCAATTTTTAATTGAGATGCTTTTAAACCATTTAATTCTAATTGCTTAGGAACCAAGTGATCCTTGGCAATATGTACCTTTTCTGCATCTGTATAGCTTGATAATTCAATAATTTCCAAACGATCTCTTAATGCAGGTGGAATATTCTCTAAATAGTTTGCGGTTGCGATGAATAATACTTTTGATAAATCATAAGGCTCTTCAATATAGTGATCTGAGAATACTGAATTTTGTTCAGGATCCAATACTTCAAGCATTGCACTTGATGGATCTCCCTTATAATCACTTGCCATCTTATCAATTTCATCAATCAAGAACACAGGATTTGTAACTCCAGCCTTTTTCATACCTTGAATAATACGACCAGGTAAAGCTCCTAAATAGGTTCTTCTATGACCACGAATTTCTGCTTCATCACGAACACCACCAAGTGACATCTTCACAAATTTACGGTCCAAAGCACGTGCAACACTTTTTGCCAAAGATGTTTTACCAACTCCTGGAGGACCTACCAAACAAATGATTGGCGCATTCAATGAATTTGTCATTTGTTTAACAGCCAAATACTCTAGAATACGTTCTTTTACTTTTTCTAGACCATAGTGATCTGCATTTAAAATAGCTTCAGCTTCATTTAAATCTTCATTGTCCTTCGTTTCTTGCCACCAAGGAAGATCCATCAACCAATCAATATATGATTTAATGACACCTGTCTCTCCACTTGCCATAGGTAGCATTTCATAACGACTCACTTCATCCGATACCTTTTTCTTAATGTAGTCTGGGTATGGATTTTCAGCTAAACGCTTACGAATCTTAGCCGCATCTTCATCTTGGGCAACTGTATCCCCTAATTCTTCACGAATGACATTCATCTTTTCACGAAGATAGTAATCTTTTTGTCCTTGATCAATTCTTTCTTTGACAGTTTCGTTGATTTGTTGTTCAACTTCACTCATCTTTTTCTCTTTAGCCATATCTTGAAGCAACATCATTAGACGATCATTTACCCCTAATGTTTCAAGATACTGTTGTTTTCTTTCGATATCTAAAGGCAATCCTTGAACAGCTTTATCACTTAAGAATTCACCGCCCATACCCTTTGAAATTTCCATAACAATTTCTTTAGTCACAAAACGATCTTGACCTTGCATACGATCAAGCTCATCTGCGATCATACGAATCAAAGCTTCTTCTTCAACAGCATCCTGTTTTTCACTTTCAAGAATTTCAACTTCGGCTAAATCACTTAGGCTTCCATTGATCCAATTATTTAGCTTAACACGCTTAATTCCACGAAACTTTACACGTAAAAAGTTATCAAAACGACGAATATGACGAACTTCACATAAAGTTCCAACAGAATATATATCTTCTTTTCCAGGATTTTCTTGTTCAAGTTCTTTTTGAGAAAATAAACAAATCTTTTTATCATAATTATCCTGTGCATTTTCAACAGCATGTACAGAAGTATCCCTTCCTACATCAATCACAATTTCTTGATTTGGATATAGGACGACTCCTCTTGTACAAACCAAAGGATAGGTATTTAATTCCATACGAAAACCTCCTTATATTAAATATGGAAAAAGACGCTAAGCGTCTTTTTTCTTTTACATTATACTACTTTACAGAAGTTTTAATGAAGTCTAATGCTTTTTGATTTGCTAAATCTGCTTTAATACTTTCTGGAGAAATCAATGATTTGATTTTTTCTACTTCCATGTTATACATTTCAGACATTGTAGTAAATTCTTTTTCTACATCTTCATCACTAGCTTCAATGCTTTCAGCTTTAACGATAGCTTCTAATACTAACTGAGTTTTAACACGAGCAGCAGCTTCTGGACTCATTTGAGCACGGATTGCTTCTTCAGTTTGGTGAGTAGCTTCTAAGAATTGTTTAGCAGTGAATCCAGATTGTTGCATACGACCTTCGAATTCTTTGTACATACGATCAACTTCAGCATCTATCATTACTGCAGGAATTTCAACATTAGCGTTGTCACAAACTTTTCCTAACAATTCATTTGTGAAGTTTTCTTCAGCTTCTCTTTCTTTTTGAGCAGTTAAATCAGTTTTTACTTTTTCTTTGTAAGCATCTACTGTTTCAACATTTTCAATTTTTAATTTTTTGATTAATTCATCATTTAATTCAGGAAGATCTTTATATTTTACTTCGTGAACTGTGCAGTGGAAAGTTGCAGGTTGACCAGCAAGTTCAGCTGCTTGGTAGTTTTCAGGGAAAGTAACTTCAACGTCTTTTTCTTCACCTTTCTTAACTCCAACTAATTGTTCTTCAAAACCTGGAATGAATGATCCTGAACCAAGTTCTAATGGATAGTTTTCTCCAGATCCGCCTTCAAATGCTACACCATCTTTTGTTCCAACAAAATCGATAACTACTTGATCACCTAATTGAGCAGCATCGTCATCTTCACGAACAACCCAGTCAGCATAACGATCTTGAACACGTTTAACTTCGTTTTCAACATCTTCTTCTGTAACTTCTACATCCGCTTTTTTGATATCTAATCCTTTGTATTCACCTAAAGTTACTTCAGGAAGTACTGTACATGTAAATACTAATACGGCTTTTTCATCATCAGCTTCTTTAACATCTAAAGTAGGACGAGCTACTAAATCGATATTGTGTTCTTTGATTCCTTCTGATAATGCTTCATTAGCTACTTCTTCACTAGCCATATCATATAATGCTTTTGAAGAAAGTTGTTTTTTAACTAAAGCATCAGGAATTTGTCCTTGACGGAATCCTTTCAAATTCATGTGAGATTTAGCATAGTTTAATGCTTTTTTCTGTGCTTTTTTCCAAGCTTCACCTTCTACGGTTACTTCTAATTCACCAGTAGAATTTTCTTTCAAAGTCCAAGTACTAGTCATTGTTTTCTCCTCGCTTTTCAATGGATAACTCAATATCCTCAATTTTTTCAAGACCTTGTTTCTTGACAAAACCAGGCCATTCATCGGATTTCTGCATTGCATCATACACAAGTCTTGTGATACCTTTCGCAAGCTGGTAAGGATCTTTGTCTTCTTGATCAAATGGTCTTTCATATAAAACTAACTGCATCAAAAGTGACATACAAAATTGAATCATAGTAGGATCCTCATTTGTAAACCAACTTTCAAATAATGAGCTAGCCTCATTGATTGACTGATCTTGCTCCATAGGTAAAATAGCACTTGGTATAAACGTAATGTTCAACCCGGATTTTATCAAATCAAACGGATCATCAATTTTCTGCTCCATTAAAGCTTCAATCAATGTACCCTTATATTCATCAGGTAAATCTGAATCCAGTAATTCCTGAACTTCATCATGACACATTCTCAAATTCATGTTTTCTAAAATAGAAATCGCATAAATTTTCTGTTCTAGAGTACCATGAACATAATCCTGTAACTTACTGAAATCCATACTCTTACTCTTTTGTTCCAAATAAGGTTTACATTCAGACTTATAATATTCCAATAACTCCAATGCATCTTCTGGAACATAAGGCATGTTCAGTTCCTGACAAATCAATTCGTACGCCTGGGCATAACTTTTTTCATCTATCTCTTTTTTTATTTCTTCAATTAAAGAATGATAATATGCGTTCACTTATACCTCCATGCGAAACATTAGTATTCTACCATAAATATCGACAATAATCAATTCTACGCCTTTTTAAAATACAGAATCAGTTTAATGTCACATCAAGAAAAAAACTCTCCTATTAAAGAGAGTCTACTTTCATACTTTTTTCTAATTCATTTAACTTCTTAAATTCAGCTAATATACAAATAACAGATACTACAAATGCCACAAAATCCGCAATTGGAGCTGCATATAGAATTCCATTCAAGCCAAAAAACTTAGGTAAGATCAAAACGAGTGGAATCAAAAATAATACTTGTCGTGTCATAGACAAAAACATACCTAAATATGCTTTTTTAATGGACGCAAAGAAACTTGATGATAGCATCTGTACACCATCAATGCATACTAGCATTAGATAGATTCGCATAAACATTGTCGCAAATTCAAAATAATTCGCATCTCCTGATCCAAATATAGATAATACAGTACTTGTGCAGAATTGAAATAAAGCCCAACCAATAAAAGAAACAACCAAGTTTGCACTTACCGCAAGTTTAAACGTCTTTTTAACACGCTCATATTTTTGTGCCCCATAATTAAATCCAATGATTGGCTGCATACCTTGCGAAATTCCAATAATAATAGCTAATAATATCGCATTGGTTTTCATCACAATGCCACAGGCAGCTAAAGGAATATCACTACCAAACTTAGTAAACTGTCCATAATATGTCAATGAATTATTTAATACGATTTGCACAAATAAAATCGCAATCTGATTCAATGAAGCACTCATACCAATGGTTGCCATTTCTTTTGTATCCTTTAAAGAAATACGTAAACTATTTTTATCAAATTCAACATGTTGAAAACTCTTGATATACCAAGCCGCAATCACAAACGAAATCACTTGACCTGCAACAGTGGCAATGGCAGCACCAGCAACACCCATGTGAAAGACAAAGATAAATAACGGATCTAATATTGTATTGACTATAGCTCCTGCAACCATACATATCATTGAATATTTTGGTGATCCATCCGCACGAATCAAGTTACTGATCACATTTGTCGTAATCAAAAATGGAACACCCAAAGTTGTAATTCGTGTATATTCAAGTGCCAAAGGCATAATTGTACTTGTAGCCCCAAACGATTTTAATAATGGTTCTAGAAACAACAAAACCAATACTACATAAATCACAGAACAAAGTACAGATATGCTGATGCCATTGCCTGCAATACTACTTGATCGTTCTGGCTTCTTTTCACCTAGATATAAACTAAATAAGCTTGCTGATCCAATTCCAATCAATAAGGCGATTGCCAACGCAATGGTTGTAAGTGGAAAAGCTACATTGGTTGCAGCATTTCCTAAAAATCCAACCCCTTGACCAATAAAGATTTGATCCACAATGTTGTATAGTGACGATACAAGCATTGAAATAATACTTGGTATCGCAAACTTCTTTAATAATGATGACTCTTTTTCATATCCTAATGGATTTTGCATACTAATCTAATTTCCTCTTTCTAAACTGTGCAATTAAATGCTTATTTCCCATTGAATGCTCTCTGATCACATTCAACTCATTTCCTCTTTCATCAAACCAACCCACAAAATCATACCCAGGTTTACTGGCTGGCAATAAATGAATCGTATCTGAAAAATACGTATATACCTTTGGATTTCTTCGACTACTTAATCCACCATTCAAATCATACGTAATCTTATATTGACTGACTTGCCAATGGGCATATAAAGTACAAGACTCATGAATCGGTTCATCCAAGTTATAACGCCAGCGATAATCGCAATCCCAAAACCATCCATCAAAAGTATATCCCACGCGAACTGGTGGCTTTAAGTCGCCCAATAAACCATGTTCATCCGTACATACGTCCATATAATTGGCTCCACCACATGTTTCAAAGTGGATAACAGGACACTCTTTATAAATAGCTGTCAATATAACTGGTTCATGAATGCCTGCTGGTAAACTCGTAACAATTTCACCATTAAGCTGCCAACCCTCAAACATAACACCCTTCTTAAATGCCGGATACAACAACAATTCTTCCGATTCAATACAAGTATATCTAGGATTACGACGCGACATAACTCCACCATCCACATCGTATTCGATTGGATACCAAATAGGAATCCATTTATCATATAAAGTCACAGAATGAGGAAGAACACCACCTGGATTTAATCTTTTTGTACACTCTTTATCTATATACCAACCAACAAATTGGTAACCTTCTCTTTTTTCACTCATCAAATATCACCTGCCCATTATTTTATCACAAATAGAAAAACTTCTAGGAAAATTTCTAGAAGTTATTCAAATAATTATATAAACTATTCCCAAAAGTCATTTCCATAAGTTCATTTGCGATTTCTTTATTTTGAATACGCATAATATGATCTTCTACATCTTGTTTACCTAACAAATTCATATTTCCATACCATACAATTTCCTGATCAACAATCGCAAAATGTTCGCAATTATCTTCTGCTGATTTTAGATAAAAACCAGATTGTCTCATTTCTTCTAACAACTGCATTCTATAATTTGAACTTCCAAACCTAATTTTATCTGGCATCCAAGAAACTACGGTTACTTCCACTCCATCTTCTATCTTGTTTTTAACTAATTTTGTAAAATCTGCAATCTTATCACCAGATAATGAAGGACTGGAAACAACAATATTTTTCTTTGCGCACATTAAATCTTGACTATACATATCATAATAATTACTTGCATCATATATAGATTGAGAAATTTGCGATTCACTTTTTATGCCGTTAGTATCTGAAATTAATTCATAACCTGATTTTTTATAGGCCTTTAATCTTTTTCCGTACATTCGATCAAACATCGGAATATGGACATCTACATAATCATATACTAGTATTGTATCTTTTTTATCATATAGTCGATGAATTCTTCCGGTAAATTGTTCTATAACACTACTACTAGCCATGGGAATTGCGAGAAACAAAGTATCCAATCGATCAAGGTCAAAACCTTCTCCAACGAGTGATCCTGTCGCAACTAAAATCATAGTTTTATCTTCAGGCACACTTTTCATTAATTCAACAATATGATTATTTTCCTTTTTTGATTGACTTCCTATCAATAAGAAAACAAAATCTGCCACGCCCTCTAATTGTTCATATAGCTTTTTACAATGTTTCACATATTTAGACAGAACCACAGGCGTACGCTTTTTCTTTATACATTCTTTTATATCTTGTATAATCATTTGATCTCGTAAATCATTATCTCGTAATATTGAATATGCTTCATTTGGATTTTTTTCATCTTTCATCATTCCTCTTGGTACAACCACATGCGTAAACCGAGGATATAATAAACGAGGAATCCCTTGTTGTTCAGCCTGTTCTTTTGCGGAATATTTATGTCGTATTGGACCAATAAGCATAAAATTCATCTTATCCAATTGATCCGTTCGATCAACGGCTGTAACACCATACACATACTTAGCTTTAATTTCTTTTAAAACAGCACTTTCTGTATTTGAAGCCGCATGATGACATTCATCCACAATGATCATGCCATACTCATTCAACAGTTTATGAAATTTTCCCTTTTTACATATAGAACCAGCCATTGCGATATCAATTATACCTGTCATAGAATCATGAGATCCCTGTAAAGTACCTATCAATGATTTTCTCTTTTTGATCAAACCTTTAGGTGTCGTATATTCAGGTAACTCTTCATTTATATCCAAAAATGTCTGCAGCTTATCTTTCCATTGTTCTAATAAAGATGAACTCTCCAACAAAATTAATGTATTCACTTTCTTTGTCGCAATTAAATCCGCACAAAGAACAGTCTTACCAAAAGCAGTAGCCGCTAATAAAATACCATTATCATGCTCAATCATTTTATTTAGAGCTACATTTTGTTCAGGTTTTAACTCTCCCTTAAAAGTAACATCAATACTTCTTCCTTGTTGCCTTTTATCATCAATCATCATTTGAATCTCAGCATTCTTATTATACGAAATTAAAGCATCATAACATCCTCTAGGAATTTGTATATATCCACTATTGTGATCTTCACCAAGATAAATATATTTATACATGCCAAAAGTAGAAATTCCCATACCTTGATTTTTATAATAAATAGGATTACTAATTCTAGCCAATTTACGGATTTTATTTTGAATAGACACACTTAAATTTGAAGTATCCACATAAATACCATTTGATAAAGTGATATGCATTTTTCCATTCACTTCATTCTTTTCAAATTCACTCATTGAATCCCATGGCTTATCATCTGAATTTCCATGCCATTCTTTTATTTTTTCTTCTATAAACACCTGTGAAAGCTTAGGCTTAGACCACAATATATTCCATTGATTTGAATAGGCATTCCAATTTTCATCAATAAATGCACTGTTGCCATCTTTCAATGCTCGTCCTTGTAATGGCAATGCGATTAAATTTCCCAGACCACCCTTTGACATACTATCTTGTGCTGGTATCATACGATCATAGTATTTAAATGATTTTAAATTCACTTGTTCTGCCCCTTTATCCAATAAAGCATTCCCAAAATTTCTTGCCAAAATAGCTGAAATCGGTTTATCAAAGAAAATCCAAATATGCGCTCCTTTACCTGATCTAGAACGCTCAATCAATGGATCAATTCCATTTAATTGACAAATCTCACGCATCGCATCAACTTCTTCTTTCCAACTCTCATCTATATTCGCAAAATCATTTCCTGCATCTTTATCATGATTATCAAAATCAAAGACTAAAAAGCGACACGTATTATCTTTATGCAATGGATAAACACCAATCACTTCATTTCCTTTTAAATGTGACATGATACTATCAATTGTCAAAGCTTTATACTTTTGGTAATGACAATCTTGACAACGAAATCCTGCATTCCATTTCTTGCCACACCCATCCGACCAAAAATTAATACATTGTGGATAGTATCCCACCTTGTTTGTCTTCTTGCTTTCTACTCTTTTTGCGTATACGTCTGTACGACCCCAAAAACGAGCAAAAAATCGATTTGCCATATCTTTTGTGATTTCATTTGGAAAAACAATACGACTTCTTTGATTCGTTTCAAAAGGTTCTGTATTTGTAGAATTCTTTAATTGATCCAGTTCTTTCTGATAAGAAATTCCTTCTCGATCCAAAATGTTCTTCAAGCATTGAATTTCTTTTTGTAAGTCATTTATTATAGTCAAATTATCATTTGTTTGTTTCACAAAACCACCTGCTCTTTTCAATACTATTTTAATTGAATTCACAAATAAAAAAAACACCCAAGACTCCGTTAGTTAGACGGAGAGGAGTGTTTTCAGAACACATCTGCAAGTAGTAGTCTTGTAGTAGCTCTATGCATATAATAATCCTTTTTACAAACCATTGTGTTAACACAAACACACAAAAACAGAAAAACAAGAATAAATCAACCTTAACTGCTTTTAATATGTTAATCCAATCTGTTTTTTTCAAGAGCCATTCTTTTTAACTTTTTATCTATTTGTTCTGCTATTTTATAATCTTCATCAAATTGAAGGTTATGTTGAATGACCGGATTTTTTGATATATATACATATGCCTTACCTTTATTTGATAATTCAATTTCAACACCTACATACACTTTTTTTAATTCAATAAAAATACTCGTATTAAACGTACTAATTAACACTCTATGAGAAAACAATGGTGATTTACCTTTATATCTAGCATGTTCATAAACTATTTGACTTCTAACAACATCACAAAATTTGTAAGTCCCTAAACTACCATCACATATTGTAAATTCTTTGTTCTTCTCATCAAAAAGGATGCTGTCATTTATTTTATTGATATACAATGTTGGGTTGCTCATTATTTCTTAACTCCTAGATTTTTTTATAACATAAATTGTATCCATATCTATCACTAATATTTTACTATTATCTTAGTCTTTCTACCCTTTAAATATCAAACAGTAAAATTAATTTTCATATTAAGGGCTTAGCTTACAAGAAGATGGTATCAACAAAAAAGAGTGCTAATAAAACACATTTTCAAACAATAGTCTTGTAGTAGTTTTATGCATATAATAGCCCTTCTAAAAAAACTGTAACAAAAAGATAGGAAAAGTAAACCCTAAAAGTGTTTAAAGGTTATCTCTATCACAGAGCTAGAATCCCTATGACTTTTAAAGGTTGATTTATCCCTATCTAGTTTTATATATTCTTTATTAATTCCATAGCGTTTGTAAAAAAAGAGACGTAATGTTTCTTTGTTTTTTTATAAAGGTTTTCAAAAAGGTTTTCAAAACTATCTATAAGCAGAAAAAAAGCCCTTATATAAGGGCTTTATTCACAAGATGGCGTCGACGGAGGGAGAGAATTATGCATAATAACAATACGCAATATATATTAAATATGCTTTAAATAAAGCAGCATAATGTAACAAAAATAAGTATTTACATCATAAACATCGTCACAAATGTCGTCACAAATATCGTCACAAGTATGCATATTTTGCCTATTCACTACCTCGCCAATTACTTCGCCAAATGTATTATTTATTCGCCAAGTTGGCGAAATAATAAATGCTTTATATAAAGCAAAAATCGTATTATTTTTTTTATTCGCCAAGTTTTAATTTTTAGTCCGTAAAGAAAAAGACATATTCTGTTTTATTAGAACATAGAAAAACCAGACGCCTTAACAAGCATCTGGTTTCATAAATATTATTTTGAATCACCACTGTCTAGAAGTTCCCAATCAGTATTTTCTGTGTATATTTTGAATATGTAATCATTTGCCTTTCTTACGAGATAAAGAATATTATGTAAATCCTCTGATTTTAAACCGACTGCATTCTGCCGAATGAAATCAAGCATGATGTTCAATTCTTCCAGTTCGTCAACAACTCCAAACTTCACACCATTAACACCATTAAAATCAATATCTTCAATCAGCTCAGAATCATCACTATTCCAGCACATCCATTTTTTGTCCAATAAAAATGTATCATACATAAATACATTTAAATTCAAATTAAGCCTATCGAGGAGAAGATCCAAATATTCTTTTTTGGGAAAAATTTCTCCGCGGAAGTATTTATATAATGTATCCTTGCTCCAACCTAATTCTTTTGCAAACGGAGCAACTTTATACCCTCTAAGTTTAATCAAATATTTTAACCTTGAACCAAAATGCTTACGCACATATGTCATTCTATCTTGTAGTTCTAAATCATCTTCAATGCATCTCATGTACTTATTATATAAAAAATAAAAGCATATGACAAATATGACAAAGAAAAACAAAATGTTAAAAAATATTGACAAGGTATATAAATAGCGGTACCCTATATATGTAAGAAGGTACCGGTATTCCGGTATTTGCGGACAAAGACAGGAGGGAAAATATGTCAAAACCTGAGAAAAAAGTATATCTTGCGTCACAACCATTCATTTGTAAGTCAAATGCTCGTATTATCCTTTCAATCAATCATAAGGCTATGGATAATATCTGGGAAACAATCAAAACAGAGTACAAAAAAGATTATGGCGTTGATGTACCAAGCTATGGTGTTCCAACTAAATACTTTTTAGAAAAAGTACACATCTCTCGTGATGATTTAGTACTAGCTTTAGAAACAGAAAAAAAGCTCAATGCATAGGTCGGCATACCCACATTGAGCTTCAAGCGTTGTGCACACTTAACATATCTGTGACCATTTTAGCACAAAAAATCAAGTGTGTATACCGCCTATTAAACAAAAAAAGATAGGAGGTTTTTTATTTTAAATGAGTGAAGAGTTAGAAATTCCAGTCTCAGAAGGCGCTAAATCCACTGAAGAGAACGTATTAGCAATCTACATCTACTGTCCTGAATTACTATATGAAGATTCCATCGACAAGAATCTTTTCGCATACCCACCACACAAACAACTATTTGAAGCAATCAAATGCGGATTAGAAGGTGGAAGTTGGAATAAAGCAGTGTATAATAGAGAAATTAAAAACAATGGCCTTGTCGATTTACATAATAAATTGTTAGGAGAATATATCTCACGCGTACCTCTTAATTCGTATTTAGATGAATTGCGAAAGAATTATATTCAGAGAGAGTGTTTAAAAGTACTACAAGAAAGTATGAATAATTTAAAAGAAACCAATGAATTAAATATATACGCACTATCTAACGATTTGGAGACATTACAGAATAAGTACCAGCACGAGGATGATGTAATCACTATTGCGTCAGTTGAGAAAAAGGAACAGGAATGGCTTATTGAAGGGTATATACCCAAATATGAAATAACAGATATCGGAGGCAATGGTGGCGTCGGTAAGACTGCATTTTGGGTCAGCTTAGTTGCTAGTTTGTCAGCAGGCAAACCTTGTTTTTTCGAAAATCAAGACTTAGAACGTGAACCGTTAAAGACACTGTATTTAACGAGAGAAAATTCGAATGCCACAAATTTGAAGGAAAGATTTGAATTGCTTGGTGCTAATATGAATAACATACTTTGCATCGGTGACACGAATACGAATTTTTCAAAATATAAAATTGGATCACCCAATTTAGAGTATCTAATAAAAAAACACAGACCTGATGTATTAATTTTAGATCCATTGCAATCATTTGTGCCTGAGAACGTGAATTTAATTGCTCGTAATCATGTACGTCCCATGTTTGACTGGCTAAACGTAATGACAAAAAAATATGAAGTCACTATACTTGTCATTATGCATGCTAAAAAGAATGCATCAAGTGGTGGTCGTGATAGACTCGCAGATAGTAGTGATATGTTTGATGTTGTGCGTCAAGTATTGATGGTGGGCGAAACAGATGAAGATGGTATTAAATATGTGTCATCCGAGAAGAACAACTTAACCAAACGGCATAAAACCATTCTATTTGAGCAAGGTGATCATGGTCTACCACGTCTTGTTGGGTTTAGTGACAAAGACGATGATGCTTATTTAAATCTCCGAAGGAATAAATGTATCGAAAAGGGCCCTTCGAAAAAAGATAAAGCAATGGACTTTATATTAAGTGAGTTAAGCTTAATCCAGCCAGATGGTTTAATGGCCGAATCCCTAAACCAGGCAGCATTCAGCAAGAATATATCGCAAAGAACACTGGAAAGAGCGCGAAAAGAATTGATAGATGCTGGAAAGATTAGATACGAGAATTCCTGCAAAGGAAAAGGTAAAGGGAATAAATATGTATACTATTTGAACAAGGAAGGAGCAAAAAAAGATGACAGTTCTTCATGAGAAGCTAAGAGGAAAAGATACAGGATATTGGATAATTCAATGTACCAATCCATTAACACATCAAAGGACTACAATCAGAAGAAATCCTAAAACTGACACGAAATTCAAAACAAAAAGATCAGCGCAAGAATTCGAATTGCAGTTTCTAAAATCCTCAATGGACTTGAATATGAAATTTAACAGCCTGTTTGATGAATATTGTGTTTATCTTGAAGTGCATAAATCTGGTAAATCTCTGATTGATATGAAGTCCAGATACAACAGATTCTTTGCACATTTAAAAAACAAAAAGATAGTTAATATAAGTGAATCTGATATGAATTTGATTGTACGAGACATGCAATCAAATGGGTATCATTCATCGTATATTAATACGATAATCACAACAATGAAGATACTGATGAATTTTGCCGTGAAAAAGGGATATATTAACAATAATCCTATTGCGAATTATCCAAAATTAAAAGTTGCTAAAACGAATGACGATTTAAAATTCTGGACTCCGGAACAAATGAAACAAGTTATTGAATCAATTCCTGAAGTGTACAAAACCGCACCAGATGTAAAACAAATACAACATATCATTCGATTTGGTTACTTTACAGGAATGCGATATGGCGAGATTCGAGCGTTGAGATGGAAGGATATCGATTTTAATAACAACATTATTAACATCAACAACCATATCTCTAAACATAACACAGAACGTGCGGGGAGAAAGAATGGCGATTATCATCAGCTTGTAATGGATGATGATACAAGAGCTGTGCTAACTGAAATTTATGAAAACCATAAAAAGCAACCAGAATTCACCAATGACTGTTATGTATTTCATTCGGCGACACGTGGTCCATACTTCCCTCTCGCAGCCACCACTGGAAATAAGTACATGATGAAGCTTGCTGAAGCAAATGGACTAAAACATATTACATTCCACGGATTGAGACATTCACACGCAAGCTATTTAATTAGCATTGTAGGTCTTTCTGAAGCAGAAGTGGCGGATAGATTAGGTGATACTGTAGCCGTAACAAGTAAAACGTACGCGAAGTTTTTTAACCAGGCGCGTGTCAGAGCTGCAAATAAAATCAGTTCTCATAAGTTAGGTTTCTAAAAAAAGGAGAAAAATATTAGTGAAGATAAGGCTGTTGAATTGATCAATGAATGGTTGAACCTTGCTAAAGAAGTGTCGGATATGAACCTCAATCGTATGGAATACGATGAAGAAAGATACGAATATGCTATGGAACGAATGGATGTCATTCGAAAAATGATAAATGAATATCATGAAAATATGAACAAATGTTAATTAAATAAAGGAGAAATAAAATGAACAAAGAAGAAGTTAAGCAAATGAAGAAAGAAGTACAGCAAAAAGTTGATGAGTGGATAAAAACAGAAGAAGAAAGTGGCGACATTGTACAGCGCGTAAAAGTGGCAGCATATTGCCATGAAGATTATACTGCCATTAAAGAAGCGTTTTGCTCATTGGGTAAATTATTGAAAACCATTGATTCTAAACCTTTATCGGAAAAAGACCGTTTAATTTTAGAAATAGTCGCAGGCAATCTTGATCCACAGTATTGAGAGATATTGAGTCCATTAGATTTAGCTTACAGGAAGAGGAGTAACATCCTCTTTTTTTTACTTGTGAATAATTTGAATAAAAATAAAAATGGGGCAATTAAGCACTATACTGTATATATCAAAAAATAGAAAAAGGAGGAAATAAAATGGATGGATTTTTTGACAAGTATGGCCGAGTGATCATTATTGCCGTGGCCATATGTTTTGTGCTGCTATATCTGACACCGATGCGAAATATGGTTGGATCTAGCATTAATGGGTTTGCAGGAAACTTTGCAAATAAGGTTGGTGAAAGTCTTGGAACAGTGAAGATGCCTGATGGAAGTGATAATATTGCATGGGAAACCCCAGACGGAATTGAGGCTGGGAAAAGAATTAGGATTGATAAAAAAGTGTATTATATTGTAAAACAAACAGGAAATAACAAGTTTTTAATTGTACACGATGGTGGAGAAACAAAATATACTGATTGTTCGTCTTATAATGCTCAAAAAAAAGATTTAGATGATTACAACATTTACGAAAATAGTAATGTTGACAATTATTTAGAAAATACATGGTACCAAAGCCTATCTGAACAACTAAGAAATGCAATTGAATTAACGGAAATCACACAAGCTTCTTATAACCTCAAAGATGACTCTCCCTTTGTGGACATTGATAATAAATATAATACAAATTACAAAGGACAAAAGTATAACACATTGAAAAGACATGTATATCTTCCAAGTGTAGAAGATATGGCATCAATAGGGAAAAATATTCAGAGTATGTATGCAACTAGAGATAGTGTTCATGCATATCCAAGTCTTTATTGGGTATCAGGATTAAGTGCTTATGATGCGTTTATCTCATATAACGATAGCAACAGTAACGGTACTATTGGTACTCCTGCTAAGTTTTTAATTCACCCTTCATTTATTGTTGATCTATCTAAAGTAAATTATGAATTAGTTAACTGGTAAAAATTTTTAAAGACTCGTAATGAGTCTTTTTTTATTAGTGACATTAAAAAGGTATCATATTGTGATTTTGGCCACTATAGGCTTTTGCACTTTTCGAATGATGAGGTTGGTTTATTCAAAAAAATGACGCTGACCGTGTGTATATATCGCGGTATAATTAAGTTATAAATATAGGAAAAAGATAGAGAAAGAGAGTTGAATTAGATGAAATATTATATAAGTGATCTGCATTTGTTTCATGAGAAAGCAATCCAATATGATCATCGGCCATTTGATTCTATACAGGAAATGCATGAGGTAATTGTGAAAAACTGGAATGATCGTGTGACGAATGGCGATATTGTATATATTTTAGGTGATATTAGTTTGCGTGGGAAAAATGAAGATTTGATTGCCTTTGTCGCACGTTTAAAAGGAAGAAAGGTTCTAATTAAAGGCAATCATGATGATCTATCTGATTATAGATATCAGCAGTTATTTACTGAAATCTGCGATTATAAAGAAATTCAAGATTCAATTGGGAAGGAAAAGTATGGACTGATATTATCTCATTATCCGATTTTTTCCTGGAAAGATATGGGGCGAGGAAAAATTCTTCTCTATGGGCATACACACGAAAGTAAAGAAGACAAATTTTATCAAAGTTGTCTGAGACAAATGCAAGAAAATGATTGTAGACACGCATATGATGCATGTGACGGAAAAATACGAGCATGTAATGTTGGATGTATGCTTTCTTATATGAATTACATACCACGCACTTTAGAAGAAATTCTTGTAGGGGTGGAAGTGAAAGAATAAGACAATAATGTACAAAAATATCAAATGAAGGAAAAATATGAAATTGAAAGAGTCAACTGACTCTTTTTTTGTTTGATTATACCTGGCCGGTGATACATAAACAGGTAAAAAAAGGGAACATAGGTACAAGTGCATTTTGAAAAAATGAAATTTTAAAATAAAAAAAGTAAGTTGATCCAAAAAATATGACTGTCCGAAAAAAAGAAAAAGTACATTTTCAAATCCAAAGATTGAAAAATAAAAAGGGGATATTTTCCAAGAAAGAAAGTCATTATTGCAAAATCAAAATTGTACCTTTTTCCAAAACAAATACATCACTCTAAAAAAATATAGGTACCTTTGTTCCACAAAAAAAGAAGAGTCTTGATAAATTGAAGGGAACATTTTCATTAATTGAGCACAGGCAATGAATGGATATTTCAAAAAAAGGAAGGTTATTTGTTGCGATTGTTGCAGAATTAAAAGTGTTTTTTTGCAAAAGCAGAAGACAGAGTTTTTAAAAATGAAGGTACGTTTTTTTATAAGCTAAAACAAAAGTTTTGAAAAAGAATAAGTACTTTTGTTCCTTAAAAAAAATGAGAAGTGATTTTTGTATTGGGGCAAAATGCACCTTAGTATCCGTCGGTGACATAGGGTCTTAGGGGCACACCCCTAAAAAGTTTGGTCGTTTGCGTCAGACAAATGACGTGCTTGCTACTTTTTAAAAACAGAGGAACAGAGGGGGTAAGGGAGTGAATGATGAAAATAAAAAGCGGACAGAAGGAAGTTAAAATACATTTAAGTGCAATGGGCTTCTCGAAGCCCTTTGCGAAAAAAATAGAACTATAAATTGATGGGGGGATACAAAAATGAATAAGGATAAACGTGTGACAGTTCGTTTTACAAAAAAAGAATATGAAACATTAAAAAGCAAAAGTAAAGAATATGGAATAGAAAATCTCAGCTTGTATATCCGTAAAAAATTGTTAGTGGATAAAGATGAATATCTTTTTAACGCATCTAACATCAGAGGTATCTACAATCACCTAGCTCAACTTGAGATGGAGTTTGAAACTATAAAAAATGTAGCTGGCTTGAGTGAGTATGAGGTTTTAAATTAAATGCTTCAAAACAATCAACTACAAATAATATCAGTATGAAGAACTATGCTCAAATAACAGAACAGAAATCTTTTAAACCACAAATGAAGAAAAAAAACTAATAAGAGTATTTCTAAATTTATAAAGCACCAAAGCGATTTTGAAAGAGACTAGTAGTATATTGTGTGATTTGTGATATTAAAATAAGGAGTTATTTATAAGTCATTAATCACTAATCACAGATCACATAATTTTATAAAGGTTTTCAAAATGTTTTCAAATAAATATTTTTTATCTTTTTTTATTTTCTAAATTCTCCTATGATTCTTATTTTTTCACCATCTTGTAGTTTGAAATGCGTCTCGTCCACTCGCATTATAGAGCTTTCAATGAATTTGATGAAGTTATAGTTCATAAACATGATCCATGCCATTGCATTCTTTTCAATGATTCTCCATGTCGGCTCTAATGCATACCCCGTATCACCTTTATTTGTAGAAGGAACAAATTCATTTGTTAAGTCAAACAGACTATTTGCTACAACCTTATAAATGCCCTTATCCATTTCTAGTTGTCTCATTTTGATTCTTGTGCGCAATGCACGAGGCGAATTAAATTCTTTTTGTTTATCTTTAATATATTCTTCAATAGAATCAATTACAGGTTGTATTTCATAAACTTCACAAGTAAAGCTTCCATCCTCTTGAAAAAGAGCACCTTGTTCCTTCATTACTTTCAAAAAAGATTTTAGCATTTCATCTTCAGGAAAAATTTGATACCAATCCCCCATTTTATTCTGTACCTTTATTTGATATGGCATAAGTCATCCTCTTTTCTATAAAATAAGGAGAGAAATATTCTCTCCTTCATTAGTTCTATTTTCTACAGTCGAAAGAAGAACTAATCTTCTTTTCGAGCATGTTTTCCAGTAAATGCAACACCAGCTAATCCTAGAACACCACTTAATGCATAGAATCCTAAAGCAGTTTCTGCACCCGTGTTGACTGTACCTGTCTTTTTCTGAGATTCAGACTGAGTTTTCTTAGCTTCCTCTGCTGCTTTTTTAGCTTCGGCTTCAGCTTTTTTCTTTGCCTCTTCTTCGGCTTTCTTAGCTTCTTCTTCCTTTTTGATCTTATCTAAGTAAGAAGTCAAATCTTTATTTGCTTTATCTAGCTCAGCTTTCGCAGTCTCATAGTCACGACTTGCACTTTCTAATTGTTCTTTATTTGTGTTCCATTGAGCTTCTACACCTAAGAACACATTTAAAGCCGTTGCATATTCCTCGTATGCAGTTCGCATAGAACCCATTTTTGCATACAATCCAAGTACAACATCATTGTCACTGTCAACAACATCCATGAATCCTGTTGGATCTGCACATAACTTCTTATAAGCTTCATATGCTTTTTCGACTTGTCCTTTGACATCTTCGATAGAAGCTTGCTCATTTTCTAATTGACCAATAGTTTCATCTAATTTTGCAATAGCTTCGTTGAAGTCTTTAATTGCTTTTTGATGTGCACCAATTTGTTCCTGAGTACTTGCAATCTCTGCTTTCAAATCTTTTAAGCTCTTTTGTTTTAAAGTAGCTGTTTCAAGACTAGCTTTTGTAGTCTGCACCACACTTGCTTTTTTAGTTTCTTCTGCTTTGGCAGTTTCTAACTCATCTGCTTTTTGTTGGGCATCTTTTTTAGCAGTTTCTAATGTTTTCTGACTTGCTGTATATAAAGCCTTTTTAGTGCTTTCATCCTTTAGAGCTTCGCCTAAAGCCTTTGATTTAGCATCAACATCTTTTTCTGCCACATCAAGATTTGCTTTTGCAGTTTCGATGCCTTTATTTGCCTCATCTAAGACATCTTTTCTCTTCTTCAAAGTTGCCTGTGCATCATTTACGATGACTTTTTTGTTTTCAACATTCTGATCTGCATCCTTCTTCTCTTGTTGAGCATTTTCAAGAGCTTTTTGTGCATTCACACGATCAACAGTTTCCAACTGTGCTTTTTGTGTTCTTAAACCTGTGATTTCATTTGCCATATTGAATGCAGTATCATCATCGCACAACTTGTCGAATGCCGCCTGCTTAGTGGCTACATTTGCCTTAGCACGTGCAGTCGCATTGGTTGCTTGTGTAACCTGTGTTTGTACAGTTGCTACATTTGTTTGTGCATTTGTTTGTGCCGCAGTCTTAGTGCCTAAAACTTGTCTCTGATTTTCCAACTCTGCCTTCATGGCTTCTAATTTTAACTCTCCATCCTTCAAGATACTATCTGCATTCATCAACTTGTTATAGTATGCATTGAACTGAGCTTCAAATTCATCAATTGTCATTGTATTGACTTCCGTAATATAGTTAGAATGAGCTACATCATCGAACACTTGTCCCGCGTTGCATCTCCATCCATCTGGAGATGGTGTTTTTGAATAGATGTAGGCAGTCCCTGTTGCATTACTACCTGATCCAGTTAGATTTCTATAGTGTCCAATTTGGATGTTTCCATGTCCTACAGCTGCCATGACTTCGTTGTACTTATTTTGATCGTTCCGTACTTCGGCAATCGTCCACCCTTTAGATGTGATATACTCATAGACCTGTTTTTCAGAATCATACCATCCCTTGTATAAGTTTTGATCATCTTTTTGGATAGATGATGCAGTAATGTTTTCCCCAACATCATATAAATCAGAATGATCGAATTTTTTTCCATTAGCAGTCGCATTGATTTGTACCTGTGAAATTGCAAACAATGTCGGATTTACCTTTAAAGCCTCTAAGTTTTTGAAGTTTGTATCCGTCGTTCTCAAATTGTTTCCATAACGCACCATACTTAAAGCACGTTTGAAGTTTTCTAAACTTGTTGCATCATTTTCTGCACCGATATTCGTACTTCCACCATTTGCAATGCTTTGTGCCTCTAAGATTTTTAAAGCATCTGTGTATCCGTAAGCTTCAAAGAACCCTTTTGACCCTTGTTCAATTTTTGCCTGAGCTTGTTCTTTATCTGTACGTAGTTGTGTGACTACCTTTTCTTGTGCAATGACCGCTTCTTGAGCTTCATTTACCTTG
>OIYG01000714.1_pt1 | contig 30150 bp, 22 predicted proteins | sample 1587861 | NCBI WGS metagenome assembly OIYG01 (sample SAMN03283272) | human gut metagenome | biome: human-associated habitat; material: feces | host: Homo sapiens | place: Peru | collected 2012 | reverse complement strand
ATTCCTCTTCCCTACAAATCTTGTAACAATATAACTACCCTATTTATAAAAAAAGAAACAAATAGTTGCTTGTTTCATAAAAATAATGTATCTTTGCATGAAAAATAGAAACGACAATGGAAAATAAGAAAATAAATGTGGAAGAAACCATCAAAAATGATCTTCATCAATATCTTACAAGTATCGACCGAGTAGACCAGCACTTGCCTGAAGCGCCTGATTTAGAAGCACTTTGGGCTAAAATCGGAGAAAGCTATCTACCGGATGCACTACGGGAGTTCAACAAATTTCCTACCGTCAGCCTAGGCTGGATCATGTTCGTAGGTATGGCTCTGGCAAAGTATTGGGATGAAGACTGGGAACTATACAGCAAGGTGGAGGACCACTACAAATATCTCAGAGACCGTATCGACTTCGATCACATGGACGACTACATCTGCGAGAAAGTACTCCTTCTAGATGAAACCAGACACAAGGAACTTTCTGCGATAGTAGCCGAATGCGCAGCACGCACCTTCCACCTGCTGATTCATCAGAATCTCCAGCCAGGGACCGAGGAAGCATTCAGAGGCTTTATTGCTGCCCTTCATCAAATGTATCTGATGGGGATCGCTATAGAACTGAAAGACCTGGGCTATCACATGACCCAACTGGGCTAGTTCATGGTATACCAAACAGATAGAAGCTTTTACTTCTATTCATAGATAAAGCTTACATATAAAAAATACAACTCGCTTCATCAGTAATTCCTGAACAAGCGAGTTTTTATAAAAAAGCTTATTTATCTCTCTTTTTTTAAAGTACTTTTGCAACAAATTGCGTAAATTTCTGTTATATAATATAAAGGACATTATTATTAAAATAGAAAATATAGATAAGAATGAAAAAATATGCCATTCTAGCACTCTTGCTAGCACTTTCCGTTAATACAGTATATGCTCAGTCGTCTTCAATGACTGATGATCAGGTCATGAGATACGTTGTGAAGGAACATGACAAAGGAACATCTAATGCTCAAATTGTAACAAAGTTGATGCAACAAGGTGTCGACATTTCACAAATTCGTCGTGTTCGCAACAAGTACGAGCGGCAGATAAAGCAAGGCGGCATTTCAGGTACTTCAGAAGAAGTGCCAGGAAAAGACGTAAGACGTCTTCGTACCAATAATGGCAAAACACGCGAAGATTATACCATTGCAAGTAAAAAAGCGGAAAACTATAGCAATTACCGTGTGAATGCAAAAGAAGATGCAAACTTTGCACATACTTACGATGAGAATGATAAAGAGTATATGCAATTCCAGAACGAGATGGATTACATCATACCGGATTCTACAATGATGCTCAAGCGTCTTCTTGCAGAAAGAGAAAAGAACAGAAAGAAAGTCTTTGGTCGCGACATCTTCAATAATAAGGAATTAAGTTTCGAACCGAATATGAACATTGCTACACCACAGAACTATCGTCTGGGTCCTGGCGATGCTGTCATCATCGATATCTATGGAGCTTCACAGAAGACTATCCAAAGCACTGTATCTCCTGATGGTGAAGTAACCATTGAGGGTTATGGTCCGGTAAATGTAAGCGGTCTTACTGTAGCCCAGGCCAATGCCCGACTCCGCAACACCTTGGGTAGCCGCTACCGTTCAAGCCGGATAAAACTGACTGTTGGCCAGACCAAGACTATCATGGTGAACGTGATGGGTGAGGTAAAAGCACCGGGAACCTATACCCTATCAGCTTTTGCCACCGTATTCCATGCACTCTATATGGCAGGAGGAACAAACGATCTCGGTACCTTGCGTAACATCAAGGTTTATCGAAACAACCGTCTTGTAACGGTTGTCGATATCTATGATTACATCCTCAACGGCAAGCTCACAGGCAATGTAAGATTGGCAGATAACGATGTCATCGTAGTGGGTCTATACGATTGTCTGGTTACGATAGCCGGCAAGGTAAAGCGACCAATGATTTATGAAATGAAGAAGAACGAGAGTGTGAATTCCCTTCTCAAATACTCAGGCGGATTTGCAGGTGATGCGTACAAGAAATCAGTACGAGTAAACCGCAAGACAGGCAGGGAATATGCAGTATATAATGTAGAAGAGTTCGACTTCTCCAGTTTCCGTGTGGATGACGGCGACTCCATCAGCGTAGATTCTATCCTTCCACGCTATGCCAACACCGTAGAGGTGAAGGGAGCCGTATTCCGTCCGGGCATGTACAACCTTGGCGAGCAGGTAAACAGCGTGCGCACCCTGGTTGAGCATGCTGAGGGAATGACAGAAGATGCCTTCACCAACCGTGCCGTGATGCACCGCATGAAGAAGGACCGCACCCTGGAAGTGATAGCCGTTGATATCGCCGGCATCATGGATGGCAAGGTTGCAGATATTCCATTGAAGGAAAACGATGTACTCTTCATCCCTACCCGACAGGAAAAGATTGTAGAGCGTACTCTCACCATCCGTGGCGAAGTGCAGTATCCAGGAGTTTACCAATATGCCGACAATGAGACCCTCGAAGACTTCGTTCTCCAGGCTGGAGGTTTAACCGACAAGGCTTCAACCGTCAATGTAATGGTAAGCCGTAGAGTAATGGATGCCAAGGCTTTACGCCCAGACAGCGTTATCGCCAAGACCTACACCCTATCTCTCAAAGACGGCTTTGTTATCGACGGCACTCCAGGCTTCAAGCTGATGCCATTTGATGAGGTAATGATTCGTCAGAGTCCGGCGTATGTAGAGCAGCAGAACGTATCAATTACCGGTGAAGTGATGTTTGCCGGTCTCTATACATTAGACCGTCGCAACGCCCGCTTGAGTGAACTCTTCAAGAAGGCAGGTGGCGGAACAGATCAGGCATACCTCAAGGGAGCCCGCATCATCCGCAAAGCTAACGAACAGGAGAAGCTGCGCATGGAGGCAGTATTGAAGATGCAGCGCGAAGAGCTGCAGAAGAACCTTCTGCAGCTTGCCGCCAGCAGCAACAATGCCAGTGCCATCACCCAGAGTTCAAAGGATTTAGAGCAAACCAACATAGAGAAGTTCAATGTACCTAGCGAATATCCTGTAGGTATCGACCTTCCAGAAGCATTGGCGAACCCAGGCAGCGATGCCGACATCATCTTGCGCGAGGGTGACCGTCTGGTCATTCCTCAGTACAATGGTACGGTAAAGATCAACGGTGCTGTAATGTTTGCCAATACGGTAGCCTACGAAAAGGGCAAGAAGGCAAGCTACTACATCGATCAGGCAGGTGGTTTTGCCTCAGATGCATTAAAGAGCAAGGCATACATCATCTATATGAATGGCAAGGTAGCCAAACTCTCTCATGGTGCCAAAGTGCAGCCAGGCAGCGAGATTGTCATCCCAGCCAAGTTGAAGCGCAAGATGAGTACCGCTGAAATGATGAGCATGGGAACCAGCATGAGCAGCATTGCCGCCATGATTGCTACGATTGCTAATATGAGTAAGTAAGAATAATCAAACCCTATAAGAAAGGACTCATTCAATGAAATATCCTATAGGAATACAAGATTTCGAGAAGCTACGTACAAATGGATATTCGTATGTAGACAAGAGCCGATTCGTGTACAAGTTGGCGACAGAGGGAGAATACTATTTCCTGAGTCGCCCACGCCGATTCGGAAAGAGCCTCTTTCTGTCTACTTTGGAAGCATACTTCCAGGGTAAGAAGGAACTCTTCGAGGGCTTAGCCATATATGACTTGGAGACCGAATGGAAGAAATATCCTATATTCCATATCGATCTCAACACAGCCAACTTTCGAGAGAAAGACAGCCTGTATACAGTTCTTAATGACTACCTCACAACTTGGGAATGCAAATATGGAACCCGTGAGTCAGAAGCCACACTTGCCCTTCGTTTCAAGGGGGTGATAGCACGAGCTGCGAAGAAAGAAGGATGTGGTGTCGTTATTCTTATCGATGAATACGACAAGCCTATACTTCAGACCCTGCGCGACCCCGAGTTACAGGCAGAACACCGTGCACAGCTGAAAGCATTCTATTCGGTTTTGAAGACACAAGACAGATATATCAAGTTTGCATTCCTCACCGGTGTAACCAAGTTTGGCAAGGTTAGCGTGTTCAGCGACCTCAACAACCTGACAGATATCTCGATGGACCACCGTTATATCAGTATCTGCGGAATGACTGAAAAGGAACTGCTTGTAAATTTCAAGGAAGGTATCAGCGAACTTGCCGAAGCCAATGGAGATACAGAAGAAGCCACAATAGCAAAGATAAGTATGCGTTATGCAGGCTATCACTTCGAAGAGAATTCTGAAGAAATATACAATCCTTTCAGTGTACTGAACACGTTAGCAAATTCACGCTACGATGATTACTGGTTTAAGGCAGATACTCACTCACTCCTCATAGACATTCTGAAAAAGCATGACTATTGCATTACAGACCTCAGCAAGGCACAAGTAAAGGCCAATATGATGAACAATGTGGATACCAATCCTATTCCTGTCATATACCAGAGCGGTTACCTAACTATAAAGAGTTACGACGAACGATTCAAGAACTACCAGTTAGGCTTCCCCAACAAAGAGGTTGAAAAAGGTATTCTCAATATCCTGCTACCCCAATGACTGTAAATCAGGGAAAGTTGTTTATTAGAAGTTGAGATAAGTTATAAATAGCAAAATTGTAATAAATAGAAAAAGAACATAATAATGAAACAAGAAGCACAAACACAAAGAGTAAATTATAAACTTGTTTTACAAGAAATATGGAAACGACGCAAACTGTATTTTATCGGTTTACCTATAGTTTTAATATTATCTTGCTTGTTTATTATTTCTATTCCTAGAACGTACTCTTCGGAAACAAAGATGGCTCCTGAAGTTGACTCACCAACTTCTGGAAGTACTTTAGGTTCTTTGGCATCTTCATTCGGATTTGACTTATCCGAAATTCAATCATCAGATGCCATTACTCCATTACTGTACCCACAACTCATTGACGATAATGGGTTTATTTCAGAATTGTTTGGCATAAAAATTACAAACAAAAAAGGTGACATAAAAACCGACTTATACACTTACTATAAGAAATACCAACAATATTCTTGGTGGTCAAAAGCAATTGAAGCTGTAACAAAATTATTTAAATCAAAGAAGTCTACAATTACTTCCGGGAAATTTGACCCCTACATTCCATCAAAGAATGATGAAGAAATTATGTCTGCTATCAGAAATTCAATAAACATTAGCGTTGACAAGAAAACTGGAGTGATAACAATAAAAAGTAAAGCACAAGATGCACTTGTTTGCAAAATAATAGCAGATTCCGTGAGAGGTCATTTACAGCAATACATCACTAGATATCGAACCAACAAGGCTAGAAAAGACTATGCTTATTATAAGAGTCTTACCGAAGAAGCTAAAGCTCAATATGAAAAAGCAAGAAGACTTTATGGTGGCTACGCTGATGCAAACTCGGATGTTATATTAGAAAGTTTTAGATCAAAGCAAGCTGATCTAGAGAACGATATGCAGTTGAAATATAATACATATTCTACATTAAACACTCAACTCCAAGCAGCAAAAGCCAAAATACAGGAAAAGACTCCTGCTTTTACACTTATCCAGGGAGCCGCAGTTCCAATAAAAGCTAGCGAACCTAAAAGAATGTTATTTGTTTTAGGAACGATGATTTTTGCTTTTATTCTGATAAGCATATATGTACTTAAAGATATTATTAAAGAAGAATAAGGAAAAATGACTAATAGTAATCAACCATCATCACAACGCATTCTATCCAATACGATAGTTCTATTTCTCAGAATGCTACTTTTGACAATAGTCAACCTGTACAGCATTAGAATTATCTTAGGAAGAATGGGAGCAGAAGACTATGGTATATATAATGCCGTAGCTGGTGTCGTTACTATTTCATCATTTATCAGTGGGGTCTTAGATTTAGCTATCCAACGTTTCTACTCATACGCTATGGGAGCTAGGCAAAAAGACCAACTGGTAAAAATATTCTCCATCAGTATTAAATGCTCCGCTATTCTTGCAGTGTTAATCTTTATCATCCTAGAAATAGCTGGGCTCTGGTACATAGAAAACAAATTAGTAGTTCCTATTGAAAAAATAGAAATTGTAAAAATGTGCTTTCATTTTGCCGTTATTACATTTCTTTGTACTATTTTGCAAATTCCATTTACAGCAACTATATTTGCTCATGAAGATATGGGGGCATATGCTTCTATCTCAAGCGTAGAATGTATATTGAAATTACTCGTGGCCTTTTTAATAGGAAGAGTATTTCTTGATAATCTCTCATTCTATTGTCTGGGACTCATGCTTGTTGCTATCCTAATATATATAAGTTACGCATTATGGGGATATACTAGATATGAAGAATGCAAGCATTATACCAAAGTCAAAGAAAATGATTTATACAAAAAAATATTATCTTTTTCTGGATGGACCTTATTTGGTTCTTTTGCCAAAATAACAATGGTTCAAGGAAGCACACTTCTCTTAAATTCTTTCTTTGGTCCTTTAACTAACGCATCTTTTGCCATAGCATTACAGATAAGCAATGCATTTACAACGCTAAGCAATAACATGGTGCTTGCAGTACGTCCAGCAATGATTAAATCATACGCTGAAAAAGACGAACGGTACTTACAACTGTTATTTAGTTTTAGTAATAAGTTTATGTATTACCTTCTATTAATCATCGGTTTACCTATGATAACAGAAATGCCATTAATTGAAAAGCTTTGGCTTGGGAATTCGGTCAATCAGGAGATAATCCTATTCTCACGACTTGTAATAATATACACAATATGTTTAGCTATGAACAATCCTATCACGATTATCATACAAGCCACAGGTAATATTAAAAAATATCATCTCTGCGTTGAAAGTATAACTCTAATGTCACTACCTGTAGCATGGATTCTATTCCATTACCATTATGAGTCGTATCATATTTATACAGCAATGACAGGAGTTTGTATAATTGCACATATAGTTAGATTACTATGCTTAAAGGAATGTTATCATACTTTTTCTATCAGAAACTATTTTGGTACGTTCATTATTCCTGCGAGCGCTATAACTGTCATTGGTTCACTAATTTATAAATATATGCATGAAGTAAACACTACAGATGTTATCAGGCTATTGATGGAAGTAATCATACTACCAATCATTTTAATTGCACTGACTTATATGGTTGGACTCAATAAAATGGAAAAAAATACGTTTAATAAATATATAAGAATATATTCAACTCGTAAATGCAAGATACAACAATAAATAATATACTAGCATGTAGTTACCTTTTACTTTGGGTAACAACATTTATATGGTACCACTTCAAGCATCATTCCATTGATGCTGGAAGCGGTATTATATTAATGTATATTCTCTATGGCATCATCTCTATAGACTCATTGAACGACCCTATTTTTTCAATGTCATATAATAACCTAACATTATTTCCATATATTTATTTATATGGGATGATGATGTTAGCTCTACTTCCTATCATCAATAATCATTTTCATCCTACTACAAAAATTGAAGATCCCAATACAAGGATACTTAATTATCTGTCCATCGTGATAATCATCTGCGGTCTATTACTGATACCAAATATTATATCAAACTTTGGTACGGGAATCGTTAAATTATTCACTGATGCTGATGCTGGTAAGGATGCATATATGGAAAGTGCAAAAGGAGCAGAAGATACGGGTGCTGCCATATCAAATATACCAGCAGTCATTTTCAACGCATTCTCTGATATCGCTATTTTTTTAGCAATGTATTACATGACTCTAAATTCAAAGAAGATAATAACTTCATTACTTTGGTGTACTGTAGGAATTGGTATATTAATGCCAGTCATTAATGGACAAAGAACAGGAGTTATCACAAGTGTTCTCACTATTTTTGGAACATATCTTCTTTTCAAAAAATATCTCGATAAGAAAGTGAATCTTATATTTAAGCGTGTAGGAATTATTTCCATTGCGCTTATCATGTTGCCTGTTGGTGCCATTACTGTCAGTCGATTTGGAGATAGAGCAGGCGGAACCGTAACCAGTTTTCTCAATTGGTACATAGGACAAGGAAGTCTCTACTTCAACAATTATGGATTGAACCCAGGTGGTACGAGAAACGGAGAAAGAACAGCAAACTTATTTCTGCGTATAATCAAATCGGATGTCCCAAAAAACTATGTAGAAAGAAGACAGAAATATCCAAATCTAGAAATTGACGATTATTATTTCACTACTTTTGTTGGTGACTTTACCATTGATTACGGACCAATCATTGCAGTAATTATATTTCTAGCTATATATGGTTGGATGTATTATAAGACAAAAACAAGAACAGATAGCATAACACTTCACCAATTGCTATTGCTCTACATTACGATGTGTGTTAGCATGCAGGGAGGCATGTATCTGTTTAACTATTCAGACACTGCAAATTTAAAAATAATAACATATATATTTCTATATGGGTACTTAAGGTATCATGAGGTACTTTTGAAGAGATTCCCATTAAATACAAAACAAAAAGAAATAGAGAAATGACACCAAGAATTATAGCATTATACCTTCCCCAATTCCACCCGATTCCAGAAAACGACAGATGGTGGGGTCCTGGTTTTACAGAATGGACAAATGTAGCAAAAGCCAAACCTTTGTTCAAAGGTCATCAGCAGCCAAGAATCCCTGCAGATTTGGGTTTCTATGATTTACGTTTGCCAGAAACACGCATACGACAGGCAGAATTGGCAAAAGCAGCTGGCATCGAAGGATTCTGCTATTATCACTATTGGTTTGGACACGGTAAACAACTCCTAGAACGTCCTTTCCATGAAGTAGTTGAAACTGGCAAGCCAGACTTCCCTTTTTGTATATGCTGGGCTAATCATACATGGAGTAATAAGACATGGGAGAGCAAGTCTGCCATGCAGAAGGACTCTATACTTATCAAACAGGAATATCCAGGAAAGGATGATGACATAGAGCATTTCATGTCTTTGTTACCAGCATTCAAAGATCACCGATATATAAAGGTAGATGGCAAACTACTCTTTGTCATTTATAGTGTTTTTGACTTTCCCCATGTTGACAGATTTCTGAAAACATGGCGTTCATTAGCAAAAGAACACGGATTACCAGGTTTTCATTTTGTTGGCATGACACCATCAACGCTAACCTTTAAATTAGATAAAGAAGGTAATCACGTTAGAACTCTACCAAATCTTGAAAGCAGCAAAAATATCTATGAAAGTGTTTTAGACATGGGGTTTGATGCAGTCAACTCTTTTGGAAAGAGAAGAGGTGAAATGCTTTATGAAGGAAAATGGAAGAATCTGTTTAAGACAAGTCTAAGATATCTTGGTCTTCCCACAGGAAGTATTAAATATGACTACGCAAAAACCGTAAAAAACTATTTTGCTCCTGAAGATACATGGGAAAATGTCTATCCTACTATATTACCTCAGTGGGACAGAACACCTCGCGTAGCAAGCCAGGATGGCATATATGTAAATGCAACTCCAGAAAAATTCGCTCAACATATCATACGAGCAAAAGAAATAATAAAGAATAAAGGAAAAGAACATCAGATTCTATTTCTTAAATCATGGAATGAATGGGGTGAAGGCAATTATGTTGAGCCTGATTTAATGTATGGTCATGGTTTTCTTGAAGCCATATTTAGCAATGTCGACAAATAACAAATTAATATGAACATTAATATCATAATGAACTCTATAAGTGATGCTCATTCCAATAAGCGCATCAAAGATATTGAAGACCAAGGATTCAATATCAAAATTTTCGGCTTTAACAGAGGTATCGGCTCTCCAAGAAGAGACGATATTTCAATCGTAGGCAATTTTACCAATACAACCCAATATTACAAAAGAATTTTAACGTACATAAATGGGATAAGAAAGGCTTTTAAACTTGCTGGCGACAAAGAATGCATTTGGTTCTATCAGGGCTTGGATACAGCTCTGTTTTCCTTCGTTTTCGGCAAAAAATGTAAATATATCTACGAAGAGTGCGACTTGGTACATACTAATATAAAGAATCGCTTTCTCCGCAATATATTAGAAAGAATAGACAAATATATCATCAAGAAGTCATATAAAACTATTATTACTTCTGAAGGATTCTTACAATATCATTACAAAGATACCAAAAGTATCCCTCAAAAGATTGTACTCTTGCCCAATAAACTTTCAAAAGAGGTGAGAAATTATCCTTTTAAAGAGAGGCGTGCTTTTAATCCAAACAATATAAGATTTGCATTCGTAGGAGGAGTAAGATATAATTCATTATTGAGTTTAGCCAAGCATATATGTCGTAATTTTCCAAATCATGAATTTCATTTCTATGGCTATGTCTCTCAAACAATAAATGAAAACGAATTGCCAAAAGGCAAAAACATATATTATCATGGTTCATTCAATAGTCCTCAAGACTTGCCGAAAATTTACTCAGAGGTAGATGTTGTTGTTGCAACATACGACATATCAAGTACCAATGTTAAGTTTGCAGAGCCAAATAAATTATACGAGTCAATTTACTTCAATTGTCCAATAGTAGTTAGCAGACAGACTTTTCTTGAAGACAAAGTTAAAAGGCTAAAAATTGGCTATTCTGTCGACGCATACAATGAGGACGATATCAAGAAATTAGTTAAGGACATTGAGAGTTCTTATATGAATATAAAAGAGTCAATTAGCAAAATTCCACAAGATACAGCAATTGACAACTATAATATGAATGACTTGTTCAACGATAAATAACATAGTGGTCATAGCGTAAATCATCGACCAACATCGTCTTGAATAAACTCTGAAAATCTTGTAGAAATCTTCAAAATACTACAAGATTTTCAGAGATATTTAAAAAGCTGAAGAACTTACGAGAATTTCAAAGGGACAACATGATATATGTATGATACCACATGAAACCCAAGTGTCACATATTCTTCTCACACATACAATAAACCATTTTTCAGTTTTTCGAACTTATAGAGATGGTTTAACACAAGACGAACATACTCTTCGTTGTTAAATAAATACTTCTTGCGTTCACTCCATTGATTAATATGCAGAACCACCAGTTCAAATACTTCTTGAGGTTTCATTATCAGCCACTCCTTAAGATCTTCATTGTTATGTAAGATATAATCAACAGTTGACAATAACTCAAGAAGATAATTGGAATAATAACCAGAGAGGAAACTTGCCGTCTTCTTACAAATATCCTCATAAGGTTTATTCTCTTCGTTTGCCAAGAAATTCTGAACATCTTTAAATGTATCTGGTGACAACCAGATAGGATCAAATGGCTTTTGTTCCATCTGTCCTACACCTTTCAGATAACTCCCATTCAGGTAATGAAGAACAAATCTTACCTTGCCTGAATAAGGACCATAATAATATTGTCTAAATTGTAACTTCAAGCTATCCGCAGCACCAAATTTTTGCAGGAAATATGCCAACTTTTCTGCTGCAAATTCGGATGCAAACTCACCTTCTGAAACCAAAGAACAGAGCATATATAACAACATAGCTCTTGCCGGAGTCAATTTTACTCGCTCAGATTTCATCAACTCTATAATTGCTTCGTTTGGTTCATAAAGAATAATCTCACAATCCAAATCAGACAGTTGGCTGATAATCATCTGTTTTACGACATTCCAGTCCAAGCCACCATTATGACTACCCAATGGCGGTATTGCTATAGACTCAATATGAAGTTCAAGAATCTTATCTTTCAAATCTTTGAGTCCCATCTCTATATAAGAATATTCTGAGGGCTTTCTCCAAGTCGTTTTTGTTGGAAAGTTTACTATGATTTTATTAATCCCATAAACGTTTTGTTCTTGAGTTATAAACATAGAACCAACCTGAACAAGTTTATCTTTACATGCCTTTCTGTAGAGAATATAATTATTAGGGTAAGCCTCTTTAAATTGCAAGGCTATACCTTTACCCATCACTCCCACCGTATTTACGGTATTGACAAGTGCCTGAGCTGTACTTTCCAATAAATTGCCTTTTACAAATCTAATCATATCTCTAATAATAATATTCCGGTTTTACAATAATCTTTTCTTTAGGAATCCCAAAAGAAATCATTTTTTCTAATGCTTTCTTGTTATAGACAAGGAATCCTACAATAAATTGAGGTGGAATTTCATCCTTAAACAATAATTCTGCCTCTTTTTTTCGTTTTCTATCGTCCCATGGAGATTGATTGAACCAATATGTTGCATAAACATCTTCCATCTTGACCAACCTATCCAATCGTTGCAAATCAGACTTGGAATAGAATTTACTCATATTATTCAATGCATGTCCATCTGTAAAAACGCAATGCAAATCACTATTAATTACATCCTCTATCCGTATTACGCAATAGACAATCTCATCTGGTTTTTTCTTTGTCAAAATTCCATTACCATTCTGAATATTATACAACATGGGGGACCTAGGGCCAAAATAAAAAGGAATATATTCCGAAAGAAAAGACCCATCTGGCAGTTGCTTCGTTGAACGGGCATCCATAACAGACACATCTCCTATTGGTACAAAACTATCACTTGCAAAAGGTGAATCATTATGTACCAAACCATATTTCACAACATGAGGTATGTTGTCTATATGGACAATTCTAAAAGCAAACCTAATATGCTTTTTAAAACTTGCTTTATCTTCCAAGATTAAATTTGATTCTAAATTAATGCAAAAATACGACTTTTATTTGAAACATACAAATATAGTTTATTCTATTCAATAAAAATTAGTATTTTTTGATATTGTTTTAAATCCTATAAAATTGAAAACCAACTATTATGTACGTTTCTATTAATAACTTATTTCTCTACCATTTAAATTCTAACAGACATCAGGCATGCGAAACACAATAAAAAGCAAAGGAGAACGTTATCTAAAAAAAAGGTTAGAATATGAAAAAAATAATGCTAGTATTTGGAACACGACCAGAAGCTATCAAAATGGCTCCTTTGGTAAAAGCTTTCCAAGAAAAAAAAGAAGATTTTGAAACTATAGTCTGCGTTACAGGCCAGCACAGAGAAATGCTGGACCAAGTTCTTCACCTGTTCGACATCAAACCCGACTATGACCTCAACATCATGAAGCAAGGACAAGATCTCTACGACATTACATCTAGAGTACTTCTTGGCATGCGCGATGTTTTCAAAGTCTGTCGTCCAGACATACTTTTTATACATGGAGATACAACAACCAGTACCGCAGCTGCACTTGCAGGATTTTATCAGCAAATTCCTGTAGCTCACATAGAGGCAGGATTGCGAACTTATGATATATATAGTCCATGGCCAGAAGAAATGAACAGACAAATTACAGGGCGCATTGCTACCTATAATTTCTCCCCTACCCAACTGAGCCGTAAGAACCTCCTGAAAGAGAATATTGTAGATAGCAAGATTTCTGTTACAGGAAATACGGTTATAGATGCCCTACATTGGGTTACTGCAAAAATCAAAAATGACCAAGAACTTAATGTTCGTTTGACTAGAGAATTACAAGAAAAGGGCTATGATTCGAAACGTCTTCAAGACGGAAAGCGCCTAATCTTAATTACAGGTCATAGAAGAGAAAACTTTGGAGACGGCTTTCTACATATATGCAATGCCATCAAGGACTTAGCTGCAATGCATCCTGATGTAGATTTCGTATATCCAATGCATCTTAATCCCAATGTCCGAAAACCTATTCACGAAGTTTTCGGTGCAAATTTAAGCAATCTTGGCAACATTTTCTTTATTGAACCATTAGAATACCTCATGTTTGTATTTTTGATGGAAAAAGCAGATATAGTTCTTACTGATAGCGGTGGTATACAAGAAGAGGCTCCAGGATTAGGAAAACCTGTACTCGTAATGCGAGATACAACAGAACGCCCTGAGGCCGTAGAAGCTGGAACTGTGAAACTGGTAGGAACCAATTACCAAGCCATCATTGACAACGTATCTCACTTGTTGACAGATGCTACTGAATATGAAAAAATGAGCAAAGCCAATAATCCTTATGGCGATGGTAAGGCATGTGAGAGAATCATAAATAAAATCCTAAAAATTACAAAATAAAGAAATAAGGCTTCACTTGTCAATAACAAACTTTATTGCAAGGCGAAGCCTTATTTCACCAGAAAATCCACATTCTATTTAATCGTATTTTTTGATAACCTTGCAAAAGATTCCATTCTCAACAAAGACCTGATAGGCAGATAAAGAATTTTACTTCTAAATGGATATAAAAAGGTTATTAATACCCTCATCCACCATTTATATTCTACCTGTAATTTGCAATAAGCCTTGCGAAAATGAAATGTATCAATCAAGAATGGTTGAATGTTAGAATGTTCTGTAATACTTCTTGCCCCATCATTAACATATTTCAATTTAAGTTCTTCCAAATAATAACGATTCATTTCATATATTAAGCCATAATATGGATAAGTTGAATTACGCATTGCAGAAGGCTTACACTTCAGTGTATTATATTCACAGCAATCACCATAAACAGTATTAATCGCTAAAGCAACGGCTTGACAGGTAGTCCTATCATACAAACACCAAAAGTCCGTATTACCAGCTTTTTCACAAGAAGCAATCCTATCCTCAAACTGCTGCTTGGTAATTATGTCCGCTTTAACCTTATATGATTTACAAGCCTCTTGATATATAGGCAAGCCAACAGCTAACAACTCTTGTGCTGACACTCGTCTCACATCGTAAGTTTTCAAACTTCGTCGTACTTTACCACGACACCTTGAAGACAACTCTTCCATACCTTCAAAACTATCCTTAATCACATACCAAAATGAAGTCTCTTCTTTGCAGTCAAAATCGTAGGTATTTCTGACCATTACCCCACCATTTGAAAGCAAAAGGCGGATATCATCTTGACTAAGTTTTTCTCCATGATGAGGAGCACACTTGTCTATCCAAGCATGCTTATACAATTTATAATTTAAAATATTAAGCATAACAAATTTCTATTTTTGTTTCCCTACCTCATAACGATTTATGACATAGTCAGGACTTAAAATTTTTATCTTCAAAATATTTTTGTGACAAAATTATAAATAATATTTGAGACTACCAAAATTTTCAAGGAAAAATTTGCTAAATCATAAACATTTCAAATATCCACACCTTAAATTTGCACATGTTAATATAAAACACTACCTTTGCAGAAAATTTTTAAAATTTACAATATGAACAAAGTAAGTATTATAATGCCATCATACAATGCAGCTAGATTTATCGCTGCATCCATACAGTCTGTCATAGAGCAAACATACACCGATTGGGAATTACTCATTACGGATGATTGCTCTAAAGACAACTCCTTAATTATTGCCAAAAATTTTGCAGACAAAGACCCAAGAATCCAAGTTTATTCTACTGTACGAAACAGCGGAGCTGCCATAGCTAGAAATGTTTCTATAAAACATGCCCAAGGAAGGTATATCGCATTTCTTGACAGTGATGACACATGGGAAGCAAACAAGTTAGAAACACAAATTAAGTTTATGGAAGACAACAATATTGCTTTTTCGTTTAGCAATTATGACATCATGAGTGAAGATGGCACTGCTTTAGGAAAGACTATCCAAGTACCCAAAGTCATTGGCTACCATGGTTACCTACGAAATACTATTATAGGCTGTCTCACTGTTATTATCAACAAAGAAAAAACAGGATATTTCGAGATGCCTAACATCAAGAGTTCTCATGACATGGCATTATGGCTGCTCATTATGAAAAGAGGTTTTAAGGCATATGGACTGCAAAAAACATTAGCCAACTACCGTTTAGTTTCAACATCTAACACAGCAAAAAAATGGAAAGCAGCCAAAGATGTTTGGAAAGTTTATAGAGAAATTGAGCATATAAATCCAATTTATTCTACAATATGTTTCGTGGGATATGCAATAAACGCAATAATAAAGCGTTTATAAATAAAAAAATCATATTTCACAAAATGATTATTAAATACATCTTCGATAGAGTAACAGCTATTATCGGACTCATTTTACTTAGTCCAATATTGCTTACAACGTGGATTCTTATCCGCATTAAAATGCCAGACGGACCAGCTATCTTTACTCAAAAGAGAGTTGGAAAAGATGGTAAGTTGTTTACAATGTACAAGTTCCGTTCCATGTCTCAAAATCATGGAGGATCTTCTGTATCCGTAGCAGGTGAAAGCCGTATCACTCCTCTTGGAGCTAAACTAAGAAAATATAAGATAGATGAACTGCCAGAACTTTGGAATGTACTGATTGGGGATATGAGTTTCGTTGGACCTCGACCAGACGTACCAGGATACGCAGATAACTTAAAAGGAGAAGATAGAGAAATCCTAAAACTTCGCCCAGGTATTACAGGACCTGCTAGTTTGAAATATAGAGACGAAGAGGAATTGCTTGCTAAACAAGCCAATCCACAGGAATATAACGACAATATTATTTATCCTGACAAAGTTAAAATAAATCTCTATTACCTTCACCACTATAGTTTTATCATGGACTTAAAAATGATTATTGCTACAGTAACAGGAAATAGAATTTCATACAATAAAGAATTAATATAGAAGAACACCATCTATAACTGATGTTCACGACTCTAAAATATTTTAAACAATGGAGAACAGAAAGAGAATTTACTTGTGTCTTGCTCATATGAGTGGCAATGAAATGAAATACATCCAAGAAGCTTTCGATACCAATTGGGTTGTTCCATTAGGACCTAATGTCAATGGTTTTGAGGAAGATCTTGAGAATTTTGTGGGTCAAAACAAGGAAGTTGTTGCATTAAGTGCAGGAACTGCAGCAGTACATCTTGCCTTAATAGACTGTGATGTAAAAGCTGGTGATGAAGTGATGGTACAAACTTTTACATTTTGTGCTTCAAGTAATCCTATTAAATATTTAGGTGCGAAACCTGTATTTGTGGATAGCGAAAAGGAAACTTGGAACATGGATCCACAACTCTTGGACAAAGCTATCGCTGATAGAATTGAAAAGACTGGCAAAAAGCCAAAAGCCATTATTGTAGTTTATCTATATGGTATGCCTGCAAAGATTGACGAAATCATACAAGTCGCCAACAAATACGATATTCCGCTCATAGAAGATGCTGCAGAGGGACTTGGCTCACGCTATAAAGGACAAGTGTGCGGTACTTTTGGAAAATATGGTGTATTAAGCTTCAATGGTAACAAAATGATTACTACAAGTGGTGGTGGAGCACTGATATGTTCAGACACTGAAAGCCAAGCACGAATCATGTTCTATGCCACACAAGCAAGAGAATCATATCCTTACTATCAACATGAACATATTGGATATAACTATCGACTGAGCAATGTATGTGCAGGAATAGGTCGTGGTCAAATGACTGTATTAGATGAACATATAGCGCATCACAAACACGTACATGACCTATATACAAGATTATTGGCAAATGTCAAGGGCATCACCGTACATAGCAACCCAACACCTGATTTTGACTCAAATTTTTGGCTCAATACGATTCTGTTAGATGAAGGAGTTAAGATTAAAGGCGAAGAAAAGGCATATAGTCAGGTCATTACGGGCGCTGTAGGAGGTGCAGCTGGCGTTACACACAGTGCAAAAAGCGCACATACATCATTGGAGCCAAACAAGAATGTTGAAGCTTTACGAATAGCACTGGATCAAGCATCTATTGAGGCACGCCCTTTATGGAAGCCTATGCATTGTCAACCCGTTTATGCAGACTGTACATCATATACAAATGGTGTCAGTGAAGATTTATTCCTTAAAGGTCTCTGCTTGCCTAGTGGTCCATGCGTTTCTGAAGAAGATGTACACTATATCACTGACACGATAAAAGAAAACATTATAACAAAATAATGTTCATTTAAACAACCTGTTTTAAAAGTTCAAGAAAATGAAGTTTTTCAATAGACTATCAAATTGGTATTTCTCCAGAAAATCACTACCATACTGGTGTATTTTCTGGATAGACTGTGCTGTGATATTTATTTCTTACCTATTTATATATCAACAGATTAACAGTGGAGCAAAAGCGTTGGGCATATTAGGACAACTTTCTATGCTCTTTGCTATATTCACGTTGTTCCATGCCATTGGTTTTAGGATATTCCACACATACGACGGTATCCTCAGATACTCATCGTTTATTGATTTGCAAAGAGTATTCTATGCTGTTACTTTTGGTGCAGTACTGTCTGCCATAACGAAAAACATGTTGCTTAGTACTCATTTCTTCCCAGGGGTAGAAATTGAATACCGCAATATTGTACTTGGAGCTCTCATTTCCACTTTAGTCTTGTGGGCTATCAGAGTGATTGCTAAGACTATCTTTGATGTCTCTCTCTCTGATTACAACATTAAACATGCTTTTATCTACGGCGTGAAAGAAGGTGGTATCGGTCTCGCCAAGCAAATCAAGAACAGTAAACCCATGAAATTTAAACTCATGGGCTTTATCTCTGATGATACCAAAATAAAGCACCATCACCTGATGGGAACCAAAGTGTATGCTCCAGACCTGAATACCATCAGGAAAATGAGAAATAACAATATCTCTACCCTATTAATTTCTCCTGGTGCCATCAACGTTTTTCGCGCAAATAAAGACTTCCAGGATGCACTCCTTGCAGAAGGCATACATATCTATATGCCTACCACACAAGAGTGGAACAGAAATGAACAGCAACAGCTCAAGGAAGTTAGCATCGAGGATCTTTTACCTCGTGATGAAATCAGCATCGATATGGAAAGTGTAGGTGCCATGCTTCATGGTAAACGCATATTGATTACAGGTTCTGCTGGAAGCATCGGAAGCGAAATGGTAAGACAAATCGCGAAGTACAGTCCTGCAGAATTGATTTTAATAGATAGTGCAGAGACTCCGCAGCACGATATACGCTTAATGATGGCTAAGCAATTTCCTGAAATAAAAGCTGAAACCATCGTCACCACTATCTGTAGCAAGTCCAGAATGGAACATATCTTCAAAACTTACCTGCCTGACTATGTTTTCCATGCTGCTGCATATAAACATGTTCCTATGATGGAGAACAATCCATGTGAGAGCATTCAAAACAATGTTTATGGTACTAAAATACTAGCTGACCTTGCTGTCAAATATGGAGTTAAGAAATTTGTTATGATTTCAACAGACAAAGCTGTCAACCCAACCAATGTCATGGGATGTTCTAAACGAATCTGTGAAATCTATGTACAGAGTCTCAACAAAGCAATAGAGAAAGGTATAATCAATGGAAAAACCCAATTCGTTACCACACGTTTTGGCAATGTACTGGGTTCTAATGGTTCTGTTATACCTTTATTCAAGAAACAAATTAAAGCTGGTGGTCCTGTCACTGTTACAGACCCACGTATCATCCGCTACTTCATGCTCATTCCAGAAGCTTGCAAACTAGTTCTGGAAGCAGGAACAAAAGGTAACGGCGGGGAAATATTTGTTTTCGACATGGGCAAACCTGTCAACATTGCCGACATGGCACAGAGAATGATCAACCTCAGTGGAGCAAAGAACGTTGAAATCAAATACACTGGACTGAGAGCAGGCGAAAAGCTTTACGAGGAAGTGCTTAATGAGAAGGAATCAACCAAGCCGTCGTTCCATGACAAAATAAGAATCGCTGAAGTACGTGAATACGATTATACTGAAGTATCTAAGCAAATCGATAACTTGATAGAAAAAAGCAAGTTATACGATGAAATGCTCACAGTAAAGATAATGAAGGAAATCGTTCCAGAGTACAAGAGCAATAATTCGATTTACGAGAAGCTCGACAAATAAGCACTTTCACGTTCGTAATAAATGAAAAAATAACTGATGGAAAATAAACAATATAAAGACAACATGAATAAGACGGAGCAAATTATAAAGCGCTCCGTCGATTTCGTCATCGCTGCATGTTGTCTGATATTCTTCTCTCCTTTAGCCATAGCGTGTGCTATTGCTATCCGATTAGAGGATGGGCTACCTGTAATCTACCGTCAAGAGCGCATAGGTCTACATGGCAAGTCATTCTTTATCTATAAATTTCGTTCCATGAAGATTGATGCAGAAGAAGATGGTCCTGATCTTCTTGAGATAAAAGGTGATCCAAGGCTCACTAAAGTTGGACGTTTTTTAAGAATGCATCACCTCGATGAACTTCCTCAACTTTGGAACGTTTTTAAAGGAGACATGGCATTTGTAGGTCCGCGCCCTGAACGCAAATTCTATATCGATCAGATTATGGAGCATGATCCTCGATATACTTATCTGTATCAGATTCGTCCAGGAGTAACTTCTTACGCTACCTTATATAATGGATATACGGATACGATGCCGAAGATGTTGAGAAGACTGAGTCTTGACCTCTTCTACCTGGAGCACCGCTCATGGTGGTTTGATACGAAGATTTTGGTTAAAACCTTTATCAATATTGTATTTGGAAAAAAGTTCTAGCCATATTGTTCTTTCTTCCCCTCTTATTGCCTAACTATGGCACAATATTGCCCTTTACAGAGGCAACATTTTGCCATTGCCGGGCGTGTGTGAAGGGTTGGCTTCACCCTTCACTCATATAAACACCTAGCTATTAGATATTTATTTCCGATTTATGAAGGGTGAAGGGCGTTTTTGAAAGTAGCTTTTTATCCACCGCCTATGGGGGGGTAGCCTATGACTTACGTTTCAAGAGAAACTAGAACTTTTTAAAATACAATCTTAAATCTTTTGTACGAAGAATCATTTTATTGCCATTCAATTTCTCCTTATAATATGACTCTACCAAGTTGTTAATTCCACATTGACGAAGAGTTTCGTTGATTTCTGTGATGGGAATATCCCCACCATTCTCTACATCTTGATGCCCATGATTCTTATAGGGAGAAGAAAGTATAAGACTATCGGAAGTCTGACGGAAACGGAAATTAAAACTTCCTCCCTTGTAATTATTCACTGTCAGCAACTTATGCTGTACACCCCAGAACACCCGCTGATTGCTATAGTCACATCTGCCCCCTGTGGCCAGTGTATCAACACTCTCCAAATGCCAGAATCCATCAAGATTGCCATTATCACTGCTATCTACTTCGCAAGAATTCAACAATGCACTACCCAGCATCAACATCAGCAAAAAACAAACATATTTCATATTCTTAATCATATCTTTATGCATCTTTGGTTAAACTAATCATTTTAACAACCCCTTCTTGGATATGGTTAATTGGAATCCCGCATTGTGTCCCAACATTAGATTACTTCCAAAATCCATTCCATAACCAGCCTTGACACCCCAGCCATGATTAAAATCATACTGCGATTCCAACAAGAAACTCACATTGTGATGCTCCTTCGTAAAAGGCTCCTGATAAGTACCCCAACCTTTCTGATACGTAGCCAAAGCTCGGTATCCCAATCGTTTTGCCGGGTGGCCGTCAAATCCTAAATGGTAAGCTATGAAACGATTATTCTTTACATAAATTCTACCATCCGTATTATATATAGGTGAACGGAAAAGAGGATTGCCGATTACTTGACCCCAATGTTGCCAGCCATTGTAAATACCGTGGTTATAATAATTATCCGTACCTGCTATATGGTCAGGAATATTCATTGTATGGTCGTGATAGATTGGTCCACTCTGATATTTCGTATAAAGGTATTCAAACACTACATTTTGCAACCAATGTGTATTCTTTAAATTCAACTCTATTCCCCACAACATATCCTTTAAATCATAACGGAAGAAACGGAACTTCTCTTTTTTCGTCCAGTTAGATTGTTCACCATAACCATCATAATCCAGAAGGAACATTTGGCTATGATCTTCAAAGAAATGATCCAAATAGGCATGAAGCGCCCATTTCTTGGCATTATAGTTAACGCGCATAACCCAAGAACCCAACTGATTGCCTGCTATGTTTGGGTATTTCTCTCCATCAGTAGCATCGGAACCACCTGGAATAAACGCATGCCAAAATCCATTCAAACCCTTTTCTGTCGGTATCTGCACCTTTACACCATTATCCAGACGATAGAGATTTCCTCCAAACTCAGCGCCCATTTCCAAACCAAGTTCTACGCTCCAAGGACTGTTCTTCCTCTGATTTTCTATCTTAAGATAACCCGCCTTGCTATGATAAAGGACATGATCGGCATATTTGGATTGACAAGAAGTAAATTCGTGCTGCCAATGATCATCGGTCATTATTCCATAAGAGACATGACCTTTGAACTGCAACCAACCTTTCAGGAAAGGAAGCGTGATATATTCTGGTAAAGCGAATCGGACTTGAGGTATTGGACGGGCATTAATACCTAATGCCTGACTGCCGCTTGATAAAGTCTGATTCTTTAATTCCATAGGAAATTCCTTAGATCCTATAGTCATTGTTCCATGAAGCCAGCGAACCTCGGCAAAAGCTTGCTGGACAATAAAATGACTTGTATAATTAACCGGAACAGCAATATCCAAGCCATAACCTACAGCCCAGCGACAGGCTGAATCTGATTCCATAGGACGAACCAGACTTCCACGTAAATAGCCATTGCATTCTTCCAGAGAGCTGAGTCCATGCTTATTTGCATTAAGCCATAATGGAGTTTTACCTTTAGAGAAAGTTCCCTGCATTTCAGCTTTCCACTCAATATTGCTAGAAAGATTCATCTTACTTACACCCTCACCTTTCTGTTCTACATTCTGCGCATACACTACAGGAGAAAAGAAGGATAAAACTGCAAGAAATGGTTTAATATTCTTCATTTTGATTACTTTTTTATATGATAAAAATTCCACTCACTTCTATTATATCTATTTGATAAACGATTTCTTTTGCCTTTTATCATATCTATTCATTAAACAGTAAAAATTATCGTAAAAGACTATAGAAGTTGTTGAAAAAGACCGTAAGTTTCACCGATATAGATAATATCTGAAACCGCACAACAGCTGTTGTGCGCTTGCATAGCAACTGATATGCACACGCATAACAAGTGATGTGCAAGCGTATAACTCCTGCTATGCAGTGACCGAAATCATTTTGGGCTGCCTAAAAAATCGCCTCACCGATAATTCGGCAAGGCGATTATAAGTTTATATCATCCTATGTGATTACTTGCTCTCTTCCTCAGCCTTCTTGGTCTCAGGTGCATTAGGACCATAGTAACCATAGTAAGCCTGGTAGCGAGTGTAACCCCAGTTAGCCTGTGCCTTCTCAGGATCGAGTTCCTTAGCCTTATCAAGAATCTTGATAGCCTCCTGATAAACCACCTTACGACCCTGAACAGCCTGGATTTCACCAGCCTTGCTGTTATAGCAAGCACCAAGATATGTCATAACAACAACGTTGTCTGGCTTTGCCTCGAGAGCCTGCTTGAGGCACTTGATAGCGTTGTTAGCATCATTCTTCTGGATATACATCATACCCTTGTTGGCAAGAGCTACGAAGTTCTTAGGATCCTTAGCGATAGCTGCATCCAAAAGCTCAGTCTGCTCTTTCTCCATCTTCAAGGCAGAATACATAGAGTTCAAGCCATCGAGCATTACATCATTAGATGGATCCTTAGCATAGAGATCCTTCAGCTTGTTAACGTAGTTCAAAGAGTCTTCCTTAGTCTTCAAACCATCCTTCATTACATAGAGCTTGAGGTTAAGAGCATCCTTAGCCTCCTTCTCGCTTGTCATGGCAATGTCGCAATACTTCTCGCAACGAGCAGCATCCTTAGCCTGATAAGCATAACGAGCTGCGAAGAGAGCAACCTGACCAATATACTCCTTCTCACCTTCCTTCTGCTTAGCATCAATAGATGCGAAGAGAGGCTCAGCATCAGTATCCAAGAATGCACCCCAATACTTCAAAACTTCATCAGCCTTATTGTTCTGAGCTGCAGCCTGACCTGCATTTACAAGCTGCTGGCGAGCAGCCCAAACACGTGATGCATTGCCCTTGAACTTAGGAGCAACCTTACCCTTAGCGTTAGGAAGCTGATCGTACTTATAGCACTCAATAGCATTCATCAATGCATTGTAAGCACCCTCATTCATAGCATTCTCATCCACTGGATCATTTTTCTTCATGATTTGGTTGGTCTGCTGAATAGACTGCTGATCGTTGAAATCCTTCATACCAAGGTCTACCAACTTGTTGTAAGCCTTAGCCTTCTCGGCATCATTAGCAAACTGACCCAAGTTCTGCTTTACCAAAGCCTCAGCCTCAGCATAAGTCTTTGCCTTCATGACAGCCTTGAGTGCATCACTGTCACCTGCGAATGCTGATGTGGCACCTAGTACCAACATAGCAGCTACGATTAACTTTTTCATTTTGTTTAAAGTTTAAAAAGTTGAAATTTATATTTTTTTACGCTTCGTCAATATGATATGAACGAGTGTTCAGGGGATTACTCCTGAACATTCTCGTCATCTTGATTCTCCAACTCAGCTTCTGCCTCAGCTGCTTCTTCAGCAGTCTTGGCACCAACTGTATCGTTTTCTATTTCCTCGCTCTTCTTTGCCCAAGCTGAACGGCTCTCCTCTTCTACAGAAGCTTCGAGTTCTGAACTCATCACCTTACATACGCTGGCAATGACATCATTCTTCTTAGCCAAATTGATGAGGCGGACACCCTGTGTAGCACGACCCATGATACGGCAATCGGCAACAGCAAGACGAATCACGATTCCACTCTGATTGATAATCATGAGGTCGTTATCATCGGTTACGTTCTTGATAGCTACCAGACGACCGGTCTTTTCTGTAATGTTAAGAGTCTTCACACCCTTACCGCCACGGTTGGTTACACGGTAATCTACTACGTCAGAACGCTTACCATAACCCTGCTCGCTGACAACCATCACGGTTTCCTTCTCAGGATCATTGACTACAATCATACCAATCAAAGCATCATCACCCTCATCGAGACGCATACCGCGAACACCGGTAGAAGTACGTCCCATGGTACGGATCTGATTCTCATCAAAACGAACGGCACGACCGTTTCTGTTGGCAAGAATCAACTCGTTATGACCATTTGTCAAACGAACATCTACCACCTCATCACCCTCTACGATGTTGATAGCAATCACACCGTTAGTACGTGGACGTGAATATGCCTCGAGACATGTCTTCTTCACTGTACCGTTCTTGGTAGCAAAGACAACATAGTGATTATTGATAAATTCGGCATCATTCAAGCCTCTCAGGCGGAGGAATGCATTTACCTGATCATCATTCTCGATATTGAGGAGGTTCTGGATAGCACGACCCTTTGAATTGCGGTCGCCCTCAGGAATCTCATAGCACTTGAGCCAGTAGCAACGTCCCTTCTTGGTAAAGAACAGCATGGTCTGGTGCATAGTTGCAGGATAGATATACTCAGTGAAGTCCTTATCACGAGTACGTGCACCCTTAGAACCTACACCTCCACGAGCCTGTTCACGGAACTCTGACAATGGAGTACGCTTGATATAACCAAGGTGACTCACGGTAATAACCACAGGATCATTTGGATAGAAATCCTCTGGATTGAACTCATGATCATCTGGCTTAATCATGGTACGGCGAGCGTCACCATACTTATCCTTCACCTCATTGAGTTCATCCTTCATTACCTTCTTGCAAAGCTCAGGGTCATTCAAGATCTGATTCAAGTAGTCGATGGTCTTCATCAACTCATTGAACTCGTTATGCAACTGCTCCAGACGCAAGCCTGTCAACTGGCTGAGTCGCATGTCTACGATTGCCTTACTCTGCAGTTCATCCAGTTCAAAACGCTTCTCCAAGTTGCGCTGAGCATCAGATGGAGTCTTGCTGGCACGAATGATATGTACTACCTCATCAATATTATCACAAGCGATAATCAGACCTTCAAGAATGTGAGCACGCTCCTGTGCCTTCTTCAACTCGAACTGAGTACGACGGATTGTTACATCATGACGATGATCAACGAAGTACTTCACGCATTCCTTCAAACTCAAAAGGCGTGGACGACCATTGACCAAAGCAATGCAATTCACTGAGAATGAGCTCTGAAGAGCTGTCAACTTGAAGAGTTTGTTCAAGAGAACATTGGCATTGGAATCACGCTTTACATCGACAACGATACGCATACCCTGACGACCGGACTCATCGTTCACATTAGCAATTCCATCAACCTTACCTTCCTTGGCAAGATCGGCAATTGCCATTACGAGCTGCTCCTTGTTAACTCCGTAAGGAATCTCAGTGATTACAATCTTATCATGGCTTTCACCGCTTTCTATTTCGGCAGTAGCACGAACCACAATTCTACCCTTACCTGTCTCGTAAGCATCCTTCACTCCCTGAATACCATAAATAGTAGCACCTGTAGGGAAGTCTGGAGCAGGAATATACTGCATCAAGCCATCAGTATCGATATCAGGATTATCGATATAAGCACAGCAACCATCAATCACCTCACCCAAGTTATGGGTAGGGATATTTGTAGCCATACCTACAGCAATACCATTACCGCCATTCACAAGGAGATTAGGAATCTTTGTTGGCATGACGGTAGGCTCCTGAAGAGTATCATCAAAGTTGTTCATCATGTCAACGGTCTCCTTATCGAGGTCGTCCATGATGTGTTCACCCATCTTTGAAAGACGGCACTCTGTATAACGCATGGCAGCAGGAGAGTCGCCATCCACAGAACCGAAGTTACCCTGTCCGTCGATGAGAGTATATCGCATATTCCATTCCTGGCCCATACGAACCAAGGCACCATATACGGAAGAGTCACCGTGTGGGTGGTACTTACCGAGCACCTCACCTACAACACGCGCACATTTCTTATATGGTTTGTCACTGGTGTTTCCAATTCCCAGCATACCGTAAAGAATACGGCGGTGCACAGGCTTGAAACCATCACGTACATCAGGGAGGGCACGAGCCACAATCACTGACATCGAATAGTCGATGTAGCTAGACTTCATCTCCTCCTCAATGTTGATTTTCATGATCCTATCATGATCCATTGTCTGATTTTCGTCCATTTCTTATATTTATGTTTATGTATTTTTATTACCATGATTTTACTGGAAAATCGCTCAGAAGGGCATTTATTTGCGTTCTAAGCCGTTTTGCCTCTCCAAAAATCTCGACAAAGATACAAAAAAATATCCATACTCAAACGCTTTACAGGCAAAAAAAATGAATCTTTTAGCATTATTTGTCTTTTGAGGAAGAAAAAAAGTTGGCTGGAGGTTTGCAAATACCAAAATAATTTGTAACTTTGCACTACTTTATTAAGAAAGGAATATAGAATATGCAAAATCCATTTGAACATATACAGAAGATTCTAGCACAGTGTGGTGAGAATGTAGCTCGCTGCCATGGCAACAAGATTACGATAGAACATCTAATCTTGGAATTCGTGCGAAAGAATAAAGAGATAAACCACATATTGGAAACAGGATTCAGGGTCGACATCAACGTTCTTGAAAATTCACTCAATCAAGAAATTGCGAAAGAGCCAAATTGCGACTCAGAAGAATCTGAACTGGGAACTCCTTCTTTGGACGCAACAGCTTCCGAGCTGATGCGTAGTGCAATTAAGGAGGCTTATATCTGCGACAATTCACCTTATGTGGAGCCTAAGCATGTACTTCTGGCTCTGCTGAAACAGAACAATAATCCTATTTCCAATTTGCTTTCCGGCAATGGAATCACCTACGATAGTCTCAGAGATTATCTGAAAACCCAGAACAGGAAAGCGGATGATGAAGCAAAACATCAGGCAGAAGAGATTGCTGAGGCTGAAGATTCAGAAATGGAACATGGAGAGATTACTGAAACAGACATAGAAGATACTCATGCAGAAAGTGAGTTGGCTGTAGATGAAAACAACGAGAATGACGCAGTTGAAACAGAAGAAGATATGGAACAGAAAAGTGAACGTCCGAAAGCTAACCTCCTGGATTCAGACGATGAGCCCCTGGACCTCAACAGCAATCCTGAAGACAATAAGAAAACGGCTAAGAAAGAGGAGAAAAAGACAAAGACAAACACTCCTTTCATCGACAAATATGGTCACGATTTAACTCAGGATGCAGCTAAGGGAATTCTCGACCCTATGGTTGGAAGAGAAAACGAGGTACAGAGAGTGATGGAGATTCTGGGACGCCGCAAGAAGAACAATCCTGTTCTCATTGGTGAACCAGGCGTGGGTAAGAGTGCTATCGTTGAAGGGTTAGCCCAACTCATCAAGAACCACCAGTCTGCCCCACTCCTCTTTGATAAGCGTGTCATCAGCCTCGATCTTACGGGTCTTGTCGCAGGCACTAAATATCGCGGTTCCTTCGAAGAGCGTATCAAGGGAATCGTGAACGAACTGGAGACGCACCCGGAAATAATCCTCTTCATCGATGAGATTCATACGCTCATCGGTGCAGGAGGAGCTGAAGGTGCCATGGACGCAGCCAACATCCTGAAACCGGCTCTGGCTCGTGGAGTAATACAATGCATCGGTGCAACAACACTGGATGAATATCGCAAGAGTATTGAGAAAGACGGTGCACTGGAAAGACGATTTCAAAAGATAATCATCAATCCGACAACGCCAGAGGAGACACTGCGGATACTTCATAACATCAAGAACACCTATGAGAAATTCCATGAGGTTACCTATAGTGATGAAGCATTGGAAGCATGTGTGAAACTGACTGACAGATATGTTACTGACCGTTTCTTCCCAGACAAGGCCATAGATATTCTTGACGAGGTCGGCTCGCGCGTACATCTTAAAAATGCAAGCATTCCCGATGACATTCTGGAATTGGAGCATAATATAGAAGTATTGATTACAAATAAGCAAAATGCTGTAGCGAATCAAAACTATGAATTGGCCGCTGCTTATCGTGACCAGCAAGCCCAAATGGAGAAGATGTTGGCACGTGCCAGAGAGAAATGGCAAAACGGAGAAAACGACAGTCACCGTACACCAGTAAAAGTAGACGACATTACTGCCGTGGTGAGTAAAATGACTGGCGTTCCGGTACAACGTATGGCTGAGGCCGAGAATAACCGACTCTTGAAGATGGCTGATAAATTGAAGAGCAAGGTTATCGCACAAGATAATGCCGTAGACAAGATTGTAAAAGCAATACAGCGCAATCGAATGGGCTTGAGAGATCCTAATCACCCTATTGGTGTATTTATGTTCCTAGGTCCTACAGGTGTCGGAAAGACATACCTGGCAAAAAAACTTGCAGAAGAAGTTTACGGAGATTCCAGTGCTCTGATCCGCATCGACATGAGCGAATACGCTGATGATTTCAACTCATCCAGACTGGTAGGTGCACCTCCAGGATACGTAGGATACAATGAAGGTGGACAGCTTACCGAAAAGGTTAGACGCAAACCTTACAGCATTGTCTTGCTCGATGAGATAGAGAAAGCTAGCGGCAAGATTTTCAACATGCTTCTGCAGGTACTTGACGAAGGTAGACTCACAGATGGCAACGGCCGTCTCATCGATTTCCGTAATACCATCATCATTATGACTTCGAATGCAGGAACCCGTCAGTTAAAAGAGTTCGGCAAGGGTGTCGGCTTCAAGTCTGGAAGCATAGGAAATGTAGCCAACATGTCGGACACAGATAAGGAATACGCCCGCAATGTGATACAGAAGAGCCTGAGCAAGCAGTTTGCACCTGAATTTCTGAATCGTCTTGACGAGATCATCACCTTCGACCAGCTCGACATCAATGCCATCAAGCGAATCATTGACCTGGAACTCAGTTCGCTCATCAAGCGCATCAACGATATGGGTTATGGCTTCCAGATTACAGAAAAGGCAAAGCAGCTGGTTGCAGAGAAGGGATATGATGTACAATTTGGTGCTCGTCCATTGAAGCGCGCCATCCAAACTTATATAGAAGATGGAATCTGCGAATTGCTGATGCAGGGTAAATTGAAAAAGGGAAGCATCATCAATGTCGGAAAATGCCCAGGTAAGGACGAGTTGACTTTCAAATAAAAAAGGAAGAATCAATAACACTTCATTAA
>OIYG01000712.1_pt1 | contig 30190 bp, 45 predicted proteins | sample 1587861 | NCBI WGS metagenome assembly OIYG01 (sample SAMN03283272) | human gut metagenome | biome: human-associated habitat; material: feces | host: Homo sapiens | place: Peru | collected 2012 | reverse complement strand
GGCCGCCGTTCTGGCCTTTACCCACTTGCCCATGTTCTTGGTTTCAAGCTCTTTGGGGAGCGCGGCCTCCCAGCCGTGTTCTTCATAATATTGAATCTGCGCCGCGCTGTGCTCTTCGATTGCCTGCGCCTCTGCCGCTTCCCGCTGCGCCCTTGCGGTTCTCGCGCGTTCCAGTATGCTCGGTCTCGCTTCCCGTGTGTCCGTGTCCTGCGGATTCTGCGGGTGCTGTTCAGTCTCCTGTGCGCTCTGCGTGGCCTCTGCGGTCTCCTGAATAGGCGTTGCGGCCTGCGTCTCTGCCGGTGCTGTCTGCTGTGTGGGCGCTGCGCTTTGCGCTTCTGTGGTAGTCTGCTGTGTGGGCGCGGCCTCTTCCGCGGCGTTCACATCCGCTTTCGCGCCGCCGGTCAGTTCGGCGTTTGCCCTTGCATAGTCGCCTCTTGCCGCGCTCACGCCCTGTCCGGCTGCGCCGAGTGTGAACCCGATGAGCGCAGAATACAAATCGTCTGCCGCGGCTTCCTTGTAGCCCTGCCAGCCGCTGCCGTATTTCTGCTTCAGCGCCTCACCGTTGTCGTAAATAAGCGAAACAAGCGGGTCGAGCTTGGCATCAACAAGCTCTTCCACACCTTCACCCGCGGATTTTGCCAGCACGCGCAGCGCGTTTCTGCCCGCGTCGGTTTTGCCCAGCTTCCCGACGGTCATTTCAATAATGTCGTCAGCCGCGCCCTTGCCATACAGCCCCGCAAGGCCGTCAACAAGCCCGTTTGTTATCACCGTTTTCGCCGCCGCGGCTGCGCCCGCGCCGATTTGCCGGTCTATGTCTGCGCCGGAAGCCTCGGCGGCCTGTGCGGTCTGCCCGAACGAGCGCAGCCCCATCGCGGCGTTAGTAAGAGCCGAGCCCCCAAATCTGCCAAGCGCCGCGTCGTACAGCATGTTCAGCCCCGCGCTTGCCGCGTCCACGCCTACGCGCCCGATTGGACTAAGCCCCTGTTTCGCCTCTTCGAGCTTGGCTCCGCCGGTCTCGGTCAGGCTGTTTGCCATTTCGGAGGTCGCCGCCGTTGCGCGCTGCTGTATGTTTTCATCCAGCACCTTCTTGTATGCGTCGGATTTCTGCTGTAGGTCTTTCAGCGCATTGTATTCCGCCGTCGCGCCCGCCTCGCCGTACAGCTTGCGCATTTCGTCGTAAGCGGTCTGCGCCCGCGCTATTTGCGGCTGAAGCTCGTCGTATGCCTGCTGGTACTGCGCCGTGCGGCCTTTCTGCCCCGCTTCGTAAAGCCCGCGCATCGCGCCCACGTCGGAACCGAGGCGCTCAAGGCTCGTTCCCGCGAACAAATGCTTTATCCTGCCCCACGTGGACGTGTCCGGCAGCTCCACGCCCGCGCTCTCAAGCTGCGCCTTGCTCCGGCCGAATTCTGCCTCCGCCGCTTCCCGCGCCGCCTTTGCGCTCTCATAGCCCTCTCTGTATTGCTCCGCCACAGCGTCTGACGGGGCGGTCTTCATTTTCTCCTTCGCGGCGGATTCGGCCTTTTTCGCCTTGTCGTATTCGTCGCTGGCCGTGCGGTATGCGTCCTGAAGCTTTTTCGGGTCTGCCGCCGCCTCCGCGGCGTTCATCCTCGCCTCAAAGTCCTTCCCAAGCCTGCCGGTCATCGCCTCGCGCCACTGGTCGTAAAGCGCGTTGCCCGTCACGTTCTGCTTCGGGCTCAGGTCTATTCCCGCGCCCTTGGGCTTCTCCTCGCCCCCGGCGCTTACGTTCACGCTCCCGGCAGTCGTGGTGTTCCTGCCGTTTGCATAGCCCGCTGTCTTCGCCTGCACACCCGCAAGCTGTTCCGCTCTCCGCTGTGCATTCCTCTCGCTCACCCTGTCGTTCATCGCGGCGCGCGCATCCTGCACTGTGGAAGAATTGTTCTGCTGGCTCTGCTGTTCACCGCGCATTATCGCGTAGAGTTCGTCGGTTGTGAATACTTTGCCCATTTTTATCTCCCGTTATCCGAAGCTGCCCACATGCCCGCCGTTTTCATGCGCCGTGCTGACTAAGTTCTGTATGTTCTTCCAGTAATCTGAATGGTTGCCGGGGTCCCAGCCTCCGCCGGTAATTCCGAAGTGGTTGTTCCCGCCGCCGCTTGCCGCTGCCGCTACTGCGGAAATTATCCTCTTCCCGTTCTCGTCAAGGCCGTCGTTCATGCTCTTCCCGTTTTTGATGTTTCTGAACTGGTCGTCGGTTATGCGCCCCGTGTTGTGCGCAAGGTCTGGGTTCTGCGACGCCCACAGCAAAAACATGTTGTTCGCTTGGTCTTTGCCGTACAGATTCTCAAAGAAGGTGAAGTCGCCGTAGCTTGCCAGCAGCTTTGCGTTTTCAAGGTCACGGCTGTACCCGTTGTTGTATTCGTCCAGCAGCGCCCCGGCGCGCTGGTAGTCGTTCTCGGCCAAGGCCGCGGCAACGTCGTTCTGATACTGCACCTTGCGGTCTGCCATCTGGCGCTCAACTGCCGCCTGCTGCTCCGCCTCGCTCGTGCGAAGCGCGCCGAAATCTCTCTGATACTCGCCCCCGCGTGCAAGGGATTCCTGCGCCGACACGCCGGTGTTTATGCCGCTCGCCGCCGCCTGATTCCAGAAGTTGTGCCTCTGCCGCTCGTACTGCACGCCAAGGTCGTTCGCTTTCTGCTGATACTCAGGGGCGATTTTCCCCTGCGCCTCCTGATACGCGCTCATGCTCTGCTCATAGGCGTTTTTCAGCTCCGCTTCGCGCGCCGCCCTCTGCGCGTCATACATCTGGTTTACCGCGTCCATGCGCGCCGTGTTGTACGCGCCGTTCACAACGTTGTTGTTATAGCCGCCGTTTCCCGCTGCATCTGCCGCGCCTCCGGCCGCATCCGCCGCCGGGGCCTGCGGGGTCTGCGTGGGCGTTTCCGCCGTCTGCGTGCCCTGTGTGCCCTGCGGGTACTGCGCCGCGCTCTGCATCGCGGGCGTGTTCTGCGTTGTCTGCGTAGGCTGCGCATTCTGCGCCGCTCCGGCGCCCGCCTTTGCCGCGCTGTCGTTGTATGCCCTCAGAAGCTCAGATTCCGTCGCCATGTGATTACCTCCTCAAAAGCGCGGCCCATGTCGCCGCGCCGATTATCCCGTCCGCCGCCAAGCCGTTGAAGCTCTGCCACTCCATCACCCTGTTTTTGAATCGCCTGTCAAAGTCGCCCGTGATAACAACGTCGCCCCCGCGCGCCTTAAGAAGCGCCTGTGCCGCGGCAACGTCGTCTCCGCTCATGCCCTCGCATATCACGCGCGGCGGCCAGTATACCTCCGCACTCTCGGTGCCGTCTGTGCTCTCGGCTCCCTTGTAAAGGGAGCTGTCGCCATAGGCGACTGAGGGATTGTTCCCCCATCCCTCGCGCTTCGCCCGGTTCGCAAGTTGATTTGCGTAGCCAGCCCGCACGGTGATGTTGTTCACGGCCGGCCGCTCGTATACTGTGCATACCTCGCTTGCCGCCGTGTATATGTCCGTCACGCTGCACAGCAGCGCCCACAGTCCGGGGTAGTCGTTTTTAAGCTCACTGATGCAAAATTCCACTTGCATCTCCTCGTTGCCCACGCTTGCCCCGCGTTCCTGCGCAAAATTGAAAAGCGCCTGCTTCCGGCTCCAATATGTCCACTGGCACAGGCCGTAGCCTACCCCGTCATGGATAAACTTCACCGGCCATTCGGCGGCAGCCGCGGTGTACTCTTCGTCTGAAAGCGCCGTCATGCCGCGCTGGGCGATATTGCTTTTCATGCCGCTTTCCGCCTGCATGTTCCCCATCAGGCCGCACGTGCCCTCATGCGTCAGCCCCGCCGCGATAAGCTTCGCGTATATGTCTCTTGCGCTCATGCTTCAACCTCCGTCCAACCGTACACGCCCGGTTCCCATACGTTGCCGTCGATGTCGCTTGTCCATATCTTCCCGTTGTGTCTGACCTTGTCACCCTTGCCGTATGGGTTCGTGCTGTCGGGCTGCTCCCATTCCGGTATCACTGACGGATCCGGTATCAGCACCTTTGTCCACAGCCCGGTGCTGTCTGCCGGGTTCCATCCCGGCTGTGAGGTGTGCCCCGTGATGCAGCGGTACAGCACGCCGTTGTACGTGCGCCTGTCGCCCTCGGCATACAGTATGCCGGCCCCGCTCCACGGGTAGTATATCCCCGGCACTGCCGCCGCCTGCGCATCCGTCAGCATCTCGGCGGCGCCGTCTATATCCATGCGCAGCGCCACTGCGTTCATGTAGTAGCTCATTCGCTCACCCCCCAGCACCGTGAGTGCCGCGCGCATGTCCGCCAGCTGCTCACGCTCATACTCCCGCTGCGCTGCGTCAAGCTGTTCCCACGGCTGCCACGGGGCTATCATCCTTTCCCCACTCACGCCCAGCGTGCACATGTAACCCTCTATTGCCTCAGGCGCGCGCCCGTCGAAGAATTCATCCTCCACGGCTTGCCGCCCGTCGGCGTTCTCTGTGTGGCAATGCCCAAGCTCGTCTATGTAAACGGTCATTCTCTGCCCTCACTTTTTCGCGCGTATGTCGTATACGTCCACCTTGTATTGCGTCGAACCACCCACTGAGGCAAATACATATACGGGCGTGTTTATGTTCGTCACGTCTATCTCCTGCTCCGCCCGGCCTGTCGCTCTGCCGAATTGCAGCGTCGCCTTGGCCTGCGAGCTCACTACGTTCTGCCCCGGCAGAAGCCATATCTGCCCTGCGTTGTTGGTGCCGCTCGTGGAGAGCACATCGCGGTCAATTACAAGCTTGCTGTAGCCTGTCAGGTCTATGCTCTGCGCTGTGCCTATGCCCGTGTTGCCTCCGGATTTGCCGTAAAGCTGTATGCGCCCGTCGGATATCTCCGGCGGTGCCGACAGCATAGAGCTGTAGGTGTACCCTGCATTCGTCCACCCGCCGGTCACGCCGGTACATTCATCGCCGTTATCAAAAAGCCGCAGGTCATACGCCAGCTTCACGTTCACGGCCTCTCCCTCGGCGCTCACAGTCGCGGTCGTGCTCGCCGTCTGCGTGCCGTCGGTACAGCTCACCGTCCAGTCGCCAACCTCCGGCACGGCGAACAGCGCAAGCCCGCTTGTGTTCTTTGCCTTGTAGGTCTTCGTGCCCTTCGTGCAGGTGCACACGCTGCCCGCCGGATAGGTCACGCCTATCACGGAAAACAGCCTCACGCCGCCGCCGCAGCCTACTATGATACCGTCGCTCATATCCGGTTCACCTCCAGCGTGGCCGCGAATCCCTTCTCCGGCTTCTCCTTGGCGTACAGCTTTATTTCCCCCGCTCCTGTTACCTCCAGTCTGTAGCAGCACGTGTACGCCTCTCTCGTGTCGTCCACGTCGTCCACGTCTGCCGGTGGGGAATAGTACATCCTCGGCACGTCGTCCGCCAGCAGTCCTGCCGCTGCCACGGTCTGTGTGTACGGCGCGCTCTCGCCCGTCCACTCCGTGCCCACGCTTATGCTTATCCGCTGCGTTCTCGCAGCGTCCGCCACTTTGTCCGCTGTCACGGCGGCATTTTTTATCTTCGCCGTGCCCACGGCCCCCGCGGCAATGCAGCGCTCAATAACGGCAAGGTCGTCTATCTGCTCGTCACCTACGCACTTGTCGCCAAGCTGCGCCGTTCCGACGGCCTTGTCGTCTATGCAGCGCGCCGTCACGGCCTTGTCCGCTATCTTCGCCGTCTCCACGCACGCCGAGGCTAGCTTCGCCGCCGTCACTGCAAGGTCGGAAAGCTTCTCCGTTCCCACCGCGCCCGCTGCAAGCTTTGCCGCCGTCACGCACGCCGCGGCCAGCTTCGCGGTCGTCACGGCAAGGTCGGAAAGCTTCTCCGTGCTGATGCTCGCATCCGCAACGGCTCCCTGCGTCATGTCGGCCATCTGCTTTTCTATCTTCGCCAGCGCCGCCTGCACCGTGCCTATCCCCGTCAGCCCGTCCACTTTCGTAATGCCGATGTTCTCCGCGCCGATAGCGGATGCCAGCTCTGCAAGCAGCACCTCGTTTATGTACTTTTTTATGATGTTTCCGGCTTTGTCAAACTTCGCCTTGAACTCGTCCGCGGAAAGCCCGCCCACGTCGTTCGGCTCGTTGTCCAGCACGGATATTATGTCAAGGTCGTCTGTAAGCCTCGTCAGTGCCATTCTCGCCCTCCTATTTTGCATACCCCGTGTACCGCACCCGGATATCCGCCGCCAGCACCGTCGCCGCCGACGATGCCGAGCTGCTTTTGAATATAAGCTTATAAAACACGAATTTCTTCGCCTTTATTTTCAGCTTCGTCATGTGCGGCTTGCGGTTCACGTCAAAGCTCCACTTTGCAAAGTTCGCCTTTGAAAACGTCGCCAGCGCCGAATCCACAAGCTTCTCCGTGTACGTGCTCTTTCTGTCCGTCTGCACCGTCACGTATACCTCGCTGCGGCTCTCCGGCTTTATGCCCACCCACAGCGCCGCCGTGTATTTGCGCATGTAGTCCTGCCCGAAGCTCATCGCTCCGCTCTCCCAATACGCGTCTATCTCCTCCCCGTCGTCGGAAAGGTATTCGTATGCCATCCGCAGCAGCCGCCCGTCCGCAGTGCCGATGTACAGATCTCCGTGAAAGCTTATAAGGCTTGCCGCCTCAAAGCCCTCGTAGATGCACCATGCGTCGGCGGCGTAGTTGTGCACGAGCGCCCTTCCGCCGCAGCATATGTAATATTCCTGATTCTCGTTGTCGTCGTAGCACAGGCACTTTTCAAGCTCGAAGCCGCCCAGCGCCGCATATACCCTGTCGGATATGCGCTTTGCCTGCCGCTCATCCGCCGTCAGGTTGCTTGAGTACGAGCTGTTGTTCTTCCACTCGTATATATCCTCGCCAAACAGCGTCCTAGGGCTGTTTGACACAAGCTGTGCCTGTCCGGGGGCTGTGTTGCCTATCGCCCTGTTGACTGGCGTGGAGTAAAATGCCGCCGTCACGCGCCCATCCGAAAGCGTGTACTCGCCGTAGCGTATGGAATACGTTGAATGGCTCTTGAAGCATATAAGCGTCGAGTAGTGCCGGATGAGTGCCGTAATCGGCGTGTTCGCGTCGCCTATCGCCATTTCGTACAGGTCGGGGAAGTAATCCGCCCTCGGCTGCCCGTCGTAGTCGATGCCGGAATACAGCGCCTTGTATGTGCCGTCGCCGTAGATGAACACGCGCGTGTCCTGCGTGGAGTTGTAAAGCTCGCTGAACCGCATCCCCGTCACCTGTGAGCGGAACGGATTCGGCATGGTGTAGCCTATTTCGTAGGAGTTCACGGTTTTCTCCGGAGCTTCCGTGAATGTCACCGTGCCCGCTGTCAGGTCGTAGGTGTAGGCGCTCGCCTCCAGGTTCAAATTGGTCTTGAGGTCTTTCACGTAATCCACGCTGGCAAGCCCCTTTTCCGGCAGGGCGAATGTCGCCGCCTCGCCGTCCGGGGATATCCACAAGCGCCGCTCTCCGCACAGGCGGTTGACCTCCTCCATCGTCTCACCGCCCCCTGCCGGGGGCACGGACACGCGCACAAGCGGCCTGTAGCCGTGCACGTCCTGTAGGGTCGTTCCATCCCACTGCTTGTACTGCGAGCCGTTGAGCATGTACACGATGTTTGAAAAGCCGAACATGTGCACATTTTTGCTCGTGTCTATGTCGCCCAGCGCCTCCCGGATGAACGCTCCGTTCTCCGCATCCCACAGCCGCCACAGTTTCCCGTCGCACGCTGCAAGCAGTTCCTCGCGTCCGGCCACAAAGCCCGTCCACAGCCCGGCCACGCGCAGGGCGTTCCCTGCCGCCTTGGCCTTCACGCGGTAAAACCGCCAGATGTAGCCGTCCTCGCCCTTCGTGCAGTCCGCCAGCTTCCACACGTGGCTTGCGTCGCGCCGCCAGTAAAGCCCCGCGCTCGCCGCCGCGTTGGTGCAGTCCACGTTCACGCCCTCCCCGCTCAGGCTCACAAGGCCGTCAACCACGTCCGCCTCCGGGTACATTTTCAGCTTCATGTGTTCGCTTGCCGCGTCGAACACCGTCTCCGCCGCCGTGCTCACGTCAAGGCTGTATTCCTTCGCCAGCCCCTTTATGGTCAGCGTGCCGGGGCGGCGCTGCAAGTTCCCGTCGCGCGTCACGCGCCAGTTTTTCATTGCCGCCGCCTCGCCCAGCTTCAACTTCGTATCGCCGTCCGGGTTCTCGTTCAGCCCGTAAAACTGTTTCAGCTGAAATATCTTCTCGCTTGTCGCCGCTCCTATGCTCGCCATGGTTCACCACCTTGAAAATTCGTTGTACGGGAAGCCCCCGTAAACGTCGCCTATGTCCTCGCTCTCCGCCGGAAGCCCGCGCGCCAGAAGGGATTTCAGCTCGTCGTACCGCTGCTGAAAATAATTTGCGCTCGTCGGGTCTTCCTGCATCAGCAGGTGTGCCGCCAGCCCATACGGCAGCACGGATTGGCATATATAGTCGTCAAGGCCTATCGCGCTCGTGAAGTCGTCTATCGCCGGGCATATCGGGCGCTTGCCCGCCGCCCCCGCCGTGAACGTGTCTGAGTACGGGAACAGCTCCCCGCGTAAGATGTTCAGGATTTTCAGCGTCCTGTTTTTGTATTCCTTTGTGTCGCTCGTGTCCGCCTTGCCCGTGGCCTCGTTCAGCTCGTCCATCAGCGTCATTGCGGTCTCGAATACATACTGTGCGTTCGTCATAAAAAGCGCTCCTTTGCGAAAACAGAGCCGGAAAGCCCGGCTCTGTTCGGTTGCGTGCCTGTGCTTATGCCACGATGTATTCCGCTATGGCCGAATCCACCATGCCGCTCTTGGACGCAAACATGCGTATGCGGTCGCCGGATGCCACGGAAAACTTCGCGGTGTAGGTCACGGCAGTCTTGGAAGTCTTCGGGTTGCTGCCGTCGGTGGTGTACTTGATGGTGCCGCTGTCGCCGGATGCAAGCGTCAGCTCGTTGGATGCCAGCGTTGCGGTGGGCGCGGCGCACACGCCGTTCTTGGCATATACGTATATGCCGTTCGCTTTCTGCGCCAGCACAAACGCGTCGTAGCGCACAAGCCCCTCTATGAGATAACCGGCCACGCCGGGCGGGTTGTGGTGGGCCAGAAGCTGCTTGAGCTTCATCGGGTCGGCGGAAGCGTTCTTCCACTTGATCATGAACTCAACGCCCGCGGGCATGTAGCTGTCGGGCACGGCAACGATAGGCATACCTACAAGGCGCGCTATCTGCCCGTTTATGATGGCTTTTGTAGTGAAGCTCTCGTTGTTCTTGAGTTCATCCGCAAGCCTCGTCTGCACCGCCAGCGTCTCAGTCGTGAAGAGCACGCGGTTGTCGTTGGGCACAAGCTCGTTGTTCAGCGCGGCGTTTGCCTCAAGCATCGCCTGAATGACCGTGCCCTTGGTCAGCGCCGTCGAATTGACCTTGCCCAGCCCTGCGCCGTTTGCCCAGCGGGAAAGGCGGTATTTGTCTATCTCCGGCACATACTTGTTATCCCATGCGGATTTGAGATAGGCGTTCACCTTGCGCACATTCTTCGTGTCCTGAATGTTGTTGATGTCCATCGTCTTGGTGATGGAGCGCTTGCGCGTCAGCGCATAGGTGTTCAGCTCGTCCTCGACCTCCGTCGGCGTGCCGTAGCGGCTCGTGCCGGTCGGGCTGTAGTCGTTTATCTCCGGATCCTCAAGCGTCCACACGCTTATTGCATTGCTGCCCGTCCAGTCGTAATTGTGGCCGCACCACTGGTCGGTCAGCGATTTCTTCTTGAATCTCTCGTCAAGTCTGGTGGAATATTCGGTTGCGAGATTTATCGCCATTTGAAATTAACCTCCGTCATTAATCGTCATAGGCATCCCAAACCTCCTGCATCGTCGTCTTTGCGGTGCGGTTCCCGGCGCTTTTTACGCTCCCGGCGGAACGCCCTCTGTTGTTCTCGTTCTGCTCCATCTGCGCCAGCTTCAGGCGCAGTGCAGCATTTTCCTGTATCGTGTAAAGGCTCACAAGGTCGCCCTTCCCGGCGCGGTATTCATCCCATACCTTTTGGGGAATATCCGTTGCCTTCACCTCCGGAAAGGTCTGTGCAAAGCGGCGTATGTCCTCCGTCACGTCCGGCCGTGCGGGCGCGCTCGCTGCGGGCTTGGCGGTGGGCTGATCTTCCTGCACCTCTCCGTCTCTGTCTCGCGCGGCCTTTTCGCGCCGTATCTGCTCTCTTGCGCCGGTCTCGGTTATCGTGCGCCCCTCTGCTGCTTCCCGGTCGATAAGGCGGCGCGCCCTGAGCGTCTCTATAAGCTCGCCGACGCTGATTTTGCTGTCCGCAGCTATCTCGCCCAAAAGGCCCATCGCGTCGCGCATTGTGGGCATTTCTGCCCTCATGCTGTCGCGCTCCGCTCTTATCCGGTCATAATCAAGCCCCTTCTGCGCAAGGGTCGTGACCTCATCCCGGCTGAAATCTCTGGTCTCGCCAAGGTGCTTAAGGGTGAAGCGCTCGTCAGCGCCCGCGTCCTCCGCCCCCTTGGCCTCCGCCGCGTCGGTTCCCGGCTGTGCCGCGTCCTCCGCTGCGCTCTTGTCCTCCGGCGCGCCGGTCTCTGCGGGCTGGTCTGCCCCGCCGTCCTCGCCGCCGTCGTCCTCCCCGGCCGGGATGTCCTCATCCACAAGGCCGCTGAGGTCTATGCTATCCCAATCATCGCCGTCCTCGCCGGGCATGGTGGCCTCTTCGTTGACTGCGTTCATGTTCTCTGTGTCCATGCTTTTCCTTTCCCCGCTATGGTTGGCGGTACAAATGCTTCAGTTCACTCGCCCCGTATGGGGCACTCCCCTATTCGGCGCTGTCCTCGCCGGTGTTGTCTGTTTTCCCTGTGCCCATTGCGGCCTTTCCGTCGGCGTCAAGCTTGTCTCTGTACTGTTTAAGCCCGCGTTTGAGCCATTCCGGTATGGGCGCGCCCAGCTTTTCCGCGTTCTCCGCTATTGAGCCGAGCTCCGTCACCGTGTACCACAGCAGCACAAGCGGCGTCACAACAAGCCCTATCTGAATCCCCGCGTCCAGCCCGACGATCTGCTGCGCCGCGTGCAGCCCCAAATCACAAAATGCCGCGCACGCCACGCCTACTATTTCGCCCAGCTTATGCCACAGGCCGCTTCTCGCTTTCTCGCTCGACCATTCCCCGGCGCTCTTCGCCGCCCACGTGCCCGTTGCATAATCCAGCAGCACGCACGCCAGCCACACAATTATTGCCCAGCCGACCCAGCCCCAAAGCGTGGTCAGAAACGCAATAAACGCCACTACTGCGGCCTTTATTTCGACCGCCTTGTCAGGTGCATTCATTTTCTTTGTCCTCCCGTTAAACTAGTCCTTCCGTCGTTCCCTGCTCCAATACCTTCCGCTGTAAAGCGCCGAAGCCGCCGCCCGTTGGTATGTCGGGCTTTGCGCCTGTGTCAAGTATGGGCTGCTGCCCGCCTCCGGCTGGTGTTGCCGTCGGCGCAGCCTGCGCCATCTGCTGGTTTCTCGCCTTTATCTCGGTCAAGAGCTTTCTCCGCCCGGGGATGTACCCGTCGGGGATGCGCTCAAGGTATTGTTCAATGGTGATGTGCCCATTCTGCAAAAGCTGGTCGAGCGTCTGCATGGAGGCTATTTCCGAATAATAGGAGCTTGCGCCCACGTCCAGCTTCAAAAGCATCGGGTGTTTTTTAAGCGTGCCGAAGTCGAAGCTCTGCGGTATCTCGTCCGGGGCCGCCATTCTGACAAACTCCGCCGCCTGGCGTACCTTGTCCGGCGTCGGCATGTCCACTACCCGCGTTCCGTAGTAGTTGGCCATGAAGTCCAGATATATCCTGAACAGATCCTCCACGCAGTCATAAAGATTCTGCTTCGTCAGCTCCGTCGGCGTTGACGCCGCCCTCTGCAAGGCGATTATCGCGCTGGTGTTGTCCGGCCTCGTGTCGCCCAGGGCGACGCTCGTTGCGCCCAATGTTTCCTCTGTCTGCGTTATCGCCAGCTCTATGAACTGGCTTATCTGCGGGGATATGGTCGCCGGGTCTATCACCTTTATCGCGTTGTTCACGTCGCCGCCGTTTATGCCTATGGCCGCGCCGACACGGTTGTCAAGCCTTGCTATCTTCGTCTTGTCGAATATGTACTTCGGGTATGCCGTTTTCATAAACGACAGCATTGACAGCGCCCATATGCGGTTCACGAATATCTGGTTCGGCACAAGGCCGGTAAGCATGGCCTGCCCGTGGTAGCTGTCCGCCACGTAATCCCAATTGAGCCATACGATGGGGTAAAGCCGCAGGCGCATATCCCACGCCTTTTTCACGATGCACTCCTTCGTGCTCTCTATCGCCCGTATCTCCCCGCTGTCCTCATCGCGCCACATCAGCAGGAACACGGAGGTCGTGTCGCAGTCCTGCTTTTTGGCCGTGTCCACCTCGTATGCCTCGCTGTCGCTGTCTATGGCCTGCCAGTTTTCCGCGCCGTTTTCCTTGGCGCGGCGCTTGACCTCGCGCGTTATCTCGCGCTTTTCTATCATGATCCACGGCTGCGCCTGCACGCTGCGGTCATTGGGATTGCCGAAAAACACCCTTGTGTTCTCCACAAGCTCCGTGCGGATAGCGCCCTTGGCGTTCGGCTGCCCGGTCTCCGCGTCCTCATCCCAATAGGAGTAAAGGCACCCGTCGCTTCGCACCGCCGCGTCTCTGGCGAACATCCTTATCCGGTTCGGAACCCTGTTCTGCTCTGTCAGCGCTTCAAATTCCTCGTTCACTATGCGCGCCGGTTCCACAAGCGCCCCGGTGTCCACGGTGTTTGAAAGGGCTGACGCCGTCACGCGTATGTTGTCCGTGGTTATCGTCGCCACAACAAAGCCGACCACGCGCTTGAGGAAGTTGAACTGCGGCGTCGGCAGCCCGTTCGCCTCTATCCCTTCCCACTGCTTGCCAATGTAGAAGTTTTCGTTCACGCGCACCGTGTCGTACAGGTTTATCGCCCGCTTAAAGCCGTCGCCCTTGCAGTAGCAGGCGTACACCTCCGCCGCCGTCGGGTCTTTGCCCTTGAAAAGCGTCAGGCGGTCATTCATCGTATATCACCGCCAAAATCAAGCGCTTTCTGATAGTCGTAGCCGAGAATGGCCTCATAGCCCTTGCGGAAGCGCTCCTCCTCGTTGTCCTCTTCGTCCTCCGGCGCGTGGGCTGTCAGCGCGTCCATCCGCACCTCAAGCGCTTTCATGCGCGTCTCAAGGGCTTCCATGCTCTTCCACATGACTTCCATCGCCGCTTTCAGCGCCTCGTATTCTTTGAATCTCATCTGTTACCTCACTTAAAAGCTTCGGCCCCGCCGACGCCTACCACCCTTATTTCCACGCTCGTGTTCTGGCTGTCCTGCGCCGGGCGGTCTATGTACCCCCCGTTGCACGGCTGCTTGAGCGCGTTCATGCATCCCTGCGCCGCCTTGTTGTCTGAGGTCATTTTCCGCACGAGCCAGCTTTCCCGGCAGTCCTTCGCAAAGTCCAGCACCTCCTGAAACTCCGCCGCCCGCCTTATCTCTTCGGGCGTGGCCTCCTTGTCCGCCTTGCAGCGTCTCGCCAGCGTCGCCGGGCTTATGCCGAGCGCCAGCCTCATCCCGGCAAGGTCTGGGAACTGCCCCCGCTCTCCGCAGTCGGCAACGTAGCGTTCGACAGCCGCCCGCAGATCAGCCGGGTTTTCGTATTTCGGTTTCGGCCCTCTCGCGCCCATAAACTCACCTCACATCAAATATCCTTCGCATATCTCGCCGCCGCACATGCTCGCGTCGTAGTCCTCAAGCTCCCCGTCGTCGTCCTCGTCTTCCTCCGGCTTCGGCGCTTCCGTCCGCATCACGCGGCTCACGCAGAAGTAGCGGCAGGCGTCCACACGGTGGGTTATCTCGTGCGGCTGCGTCGCGCAGTCGTTCGGATTCTTCTCATCCGCCTGTATGTCCTCAATGTTCGTTACCACGTCCTCAAGCGTGTGGTCGTCGAAGAACATCAGCCCCGGAAGCTTTTCCGGCGTCTCCCCCGCCGGGAACAGCCCCCGCACGAACGGGTCTTTCAGCGGGATGGGGGCCATCATGTCTTTCATCATCATGTGCCCCTGCACGCGGTTGTTGTCGCTCTTCACTATAGGCAGCCCGTTCACCATGAACGTCTCTGCCATCGTGCGCCCCGTGTCCTTCTGGCGTGACCACATGTCCGGCGGCGCGTATGTCACAGTTATCGTCTCCCCCGGCAGCGTGTGACGCTTGGCCTCCGCCGCGGCCTCCTGCACTATCAGGTCTTTTTTGCTGAACGCCCTGTATGCCCAGCACCGCCCGTCCTCATCCACGGCCCACCAGATGCACGCGAACATGTCAAGGCCGTAGTCGAAGCTGCGATATCTCAGCCAGTGCGCCGGTATCTTGAAGGGCTTCATTGTGTGCGTTTCCGGCCTGAATTCCTTGAAGTAGTTCCCGCCGACGGCGTTCCAGTCGCCGTAGCGGTACGCCCTCCTCACGTCCTCCGGCAGCGCCGACAGCGTTTGCAGGTACGCCGGTGACGATTGCAGCAAATGGTAGTTGTCCTCGACCGTTGCGAATATCATCGTGTAATCCTCTGGGTTCTCGTTCTCCTCGGGATTTTCGCAATTGGTCTTGTAGTCGCGGTCTATGAACAGCCGCTTCACCCATCTGTGGCCGACGCCTCCGGGGTTGCACGTCAGGTACATCCGCTTCGGTATCTCGTTCACGCCTCGCAGACAGCCGCCCAGCAGGCGGAACGCCTCTTCCGAAAACTGCGTCGCCTCGTCAATGAATATCCAGTCGTATTCCTGCCCGTTGTATTCGCGCTCTGAATCCTCGCCGTTCCAGTGGCCGAAGCGTATGACCGAGCCGTTTGTGAAGGTCATCGTGTGCGTCGTGCCGTTGTAACTTGCAAGCTCCGGCGGAACCATCCTCTTTATCGGCTCTATGTGGTTCGATTCGACCGCCGGGTACGTCTGGCGCATGATAAGTATCTTTATCCCCGGATTGAACAGCGCCCCGCCCACGGCCTTTATCCTTACCGCGTGCGTTTTCCCGCCGCCCTTTGCCCCGCCGTATGCGGTGTAAAGCGTCCTGCTCTGATAAAACAAAAGCTGCTTGGGGTTGGCCTCGCCCGGATCCCATGTAACGTTTTTCCGCCCCTCTGCCCTTACCTTTGCCATGTAAAAACTCCTAAAACGCGAAAAAGAGCCATAGCCCGGAAAATCACTCTCTGGGTTATGGCTCTATAGGCCTAATTCGGCGCGCGGGCTCAACCGGCCTCACAAGGCGCGCTCATATTCGTTTTGGTTGCAGAAGCCGGATTTGAACCGACATTTCCGAGGCATGAACCCGGCGAGCTGGCCGTTACTCCATTCTGCAATATTCGGAACGTGGCCGCCGGTGAGCAGTGGCGGCGCGGATTTGTTCTGTTCCCGCAAACAGCTTTTTCGGTGGGGCCAGTTTGTATGCCGCCCTCCCCTCGCCGGGCGGCGCTCTCTGTCACGTTTTTCACCCAACCGGAATTGCACCGGGGCGGAGCGGCTTTGCCAGTCCTCCGAGCCGTGGTCTTTTACGGGCGTGGCTTATGTACTCTAGAAAGGAGCTGCACTCACTGTGCAGTGGCGGAGAACGCAGCGCTCGAAGCTGACGCCCCTTGCAGGCGCGGCATGTTTAGCAGACAGCCCCCGGAACCCTCCGGGTTCATTCTCCGTATGTGTTTTTCTCACTCGTATTTTGCGCTCAGTGCTTTCGCCAGCGGGCACGTCTCCCACTTGCCGCAGCATAAGCGCCTCTTGCACGCCTCCGCCGCGGCCACGCTGCCGAACGCGTTCTTCACTGTGCTCTCTTCGACAATGCCCTCGCAGTATATGGCGTTCTTGTCCTCGCCCTTATAGAACGGGCACGCCGCCTCATAGCTCACGTAATGTCTCCCCATTCGCTCAGCCTCCCGCAGCTTCGCCCGCCGCCGGTATCTCCAGCATGACCGGCATATGACAATACTTGCTCCCGCACCACACTTCTATTCCGTGCACATATGCTCCATAGTACGCGTCTCCCAAACGCGCACCGCAGTTGGGGCAGCGCAATCGTCCATCTTTTACCAAAGCCGTCGCCGGGGCTTTATTATTTTTCCTGCTCATGTTTTTCAAACTGCGCCCCCTCTTTTTCCGCCGCCCTTGCTTCTCCCGTCAACGTCTGCATATCCTCATCTGGGTCAACTAGCATCCGTTCTGAATACGCTGTGTATACAAGCTGTATCCAAGCTGGACGCATTTTGTATACACGATGTATCCAGCCTATGCGCATTCATGGCGCATTCAAGATACACGCTGCACACAAACCGTGCCTAACTTATTGCTTCCCGTTTTCCTGAAAGGGTTTTGAATGCGTGTGAAATGTATATTATATATATTATTAACCTCTCCCCTGTTTTTCCGGGTGGGTCGGGGAAAGAATCCCGGAACCCGGCACGCCTCACCGCCGCAGCAGCACGCCCCGCGCGCCCCAGGGGATTATTGCCCGCGCCCCGCCAGCCTCCGCATAATTGCATTGGATAATGTATATGCTACAAACATTTGGATAATATCATACATATCCTGCGTGTATGTCTAATCATTTGCTTGCGTAATGTCTAATATCAACTTCGCATAATAGTTATTATGCGAAGTTTGTAGCTAAACTGTTGCATATATCACAGTTTTACTCTTTCTGCAGCTGATAATATACCAGAAAAAGCCGGAAAGTCAATAGCCATCTTTTGGCCCCTTGACACCCTGCCGCCTCCCGCGCGCGCAACCTCTCCGCATAGTATATATATTTTGCTCCCTTGCGCCTATTGCCGTTGCGCCCCTCGCCTATCTGCTATCACAATACAACATAGAGAGTATAACAGCCGGATAAACACCAGATACATAGATACAGGATATATTAATATATTTACACGTATTCATAATCTACACCAATAGTATAGATATATATATCCAGTTATAATTAAATAATATTATTATATATAATATATACTATATAAGGGCAAAGAATTAAGTGTATAATTACATCTCAAATTATAATTATACCTCCCCTCCCTTACCAATAACGGGCAACAAAAAAGACAGGAGCTATAAACTCCTGTCTTTTGCCATGTTTTCGCCCAAGTTTCGTCTAGTTTCCGGCCTCAGTCCTCAAGCGATTTTTGCAGATTGTCAAGTATCTTGCTCATCTTCTCCGCGCGCTTCTTTTCGTCCGGCTCGTTCGCCGCATCCCTGAGCGCATCGAGCACAAAGCGCAAAAATGCTTTGAATTGGCTATCAGTCTGCCCCATCACGTCACCCCCTTTTGATATATTCCCGGCAGCAGCTCAACACCCACGCTTGGACGCTTTGCCCTGCCTCCGCCGCGGCGCGCCTGATCTGCTGCCCCTCTTCTTTGTCTGGGCGAATCATGATATTGTCGCGGCTGTCGTTCCATTTTTTGCTTGCTCTTTTGTGAGCCTCTGTAACTGCCATTACATCACCTCTATCATAGTATAGCACAGTGCGCGCTAACCGTAAACGTATAATTTTCACAAAAATAACCGTTAACGTTTGTGCACTCTGCCCACTTGACAAACTAACCGTTAACGGTTATCATGTAGCCACGGTAAGCAAAACCGAACGGCTCACAGAAAAGGAGAACAACATGAAACAATACTTTACCGACATCACCACGCTCGACGCCCTCAAAGCTGAATATCGCCGCTTAGTACTCAAGCATCACCCCGACTGCGGCGGAGATACTGAGACAATGAAGCAAATAAACCTTGAATATGAGCAGATGCACGAGCAGCTCAAACACGCATGGAACACCACCCACGACGCAGAACACCAGTGCACAGAAGCCCCGGAAGAGTTCCGCGACATCATCGAAGCGCTGTTGAAGATGGACGGCGTAGAGGTCGAGCTTTGCGGCTGCTGGCTCTGGCTCTCCGGCAATACATACGCATATAAAGACCAGCTCAAAGCCCTTGGTTGCAGCTGGGCAAGCAAGAAAAAGATGTGGAGCTGGCACCACAAAGAGGACGGCAGCCGCTTCTATCGCGGCAAGCGTTCTATGAACGAGATCCGCAGCAAGTACGGATCTCAGCTCTTCACCGCCGACGGCGAGAGCAGCGGCTATGCAAGATTAGGGGCGACGGCATAAGCCGCGCCCCACCGAATGAAAGGAGATTTGAAAAATGACGAGAGAAATGCAAGCGCTTGTAAAGAGAGCAAAAGAACAGGCCGCCGTTTTGGTGCGGTATGCGAACCCACGCAGTAAGAGCAAACCCACGCTTGAACAGATAGAAAACATTCTTTCCCGGCACATCCCGTATTGCAATGGCGTTGTTCCCGCTATTGTTTCCTGCGAAGTTTCCGAGTTCCACCGCAACAGCATTATCAGAAGTGCGTATTTTATCATTACAGTTGAGAACGGGAAGAAATACAAAATTTCGGCGTATGAGCATTTAACAGGGAGAACGCCGGAGCAAAGAGAAGCCGATAAAACAGCCGATTTCCCCAGCGGTTTGTTCACCATTTTTCACGACGAAATCTAAAACATACACCCGCCCCGGAGGTCACGAGGGCAGAAAGGAAAATATCATGTGGAACGCTTTTGCTACATACGCAGACGGAACGACAATCGAAGTAAATTTCCCGTATAACGAGGGCGGGAATTATTATGCAGAGTGTGAACGGCAGTACGAGCTTGAAGCGTGGCTGCTTGGCCAGCACGCAGATTGCACTTGCTACAGTGTGTGCTACGTAGAGGATTAACCAAACCAAGCCGCCGGGCGGCGGCCAAACCGCCCAGAAAAGAAAACAGAAATGAAAATTTACTCTTTTAAGTTCTGTCGCACAACCGGAGTTTTCAGCGCCAAATGCGAAGACGAAAACAGCGAGCCGTTTACTTCTTTGGTTTGCTCAAACGGAGCTAATGATTACGTTCGATCCGGACGCGGCCGCAGAATACATATATATGTTTTTAGCCCGGAACAGCGCGCCGCATTTACAGACTTTATCGCCAGTGAAAGGCTTTCGCGCAGATTCAAGGAGGGCATACTATGAGCTACATAGACGAACTTTTTACCCGCTACGGCAGCCCGAGCAAAGAGGCGGAAATTAAAATCTGGGGCTACCTCAAGCGCCCGGATGCTTGCAGTAGCTTTGACGACATCCGCCACAATGACGACAAGGCCGCCCGGCTGATTGCAGACTGTAAACGCCTGATAACGCAGCTCACGGAATACCGGCAGGATCTCGCCGCCAGATATGCCGCGCTCGCTACTATGCCCAGCAAGGACAGCGTAATGCTCCAGCGTTATAACGGCTATAATGGCATAACCTACTACATCCGCTATTTTACCGAGTATGAGGACGGTACAAAGGTCGAGACCGCAACAGAGACTTACCCCGGCAAGGAGCGGCACGCAGCGCTAAAGCGCTTCGCCCAGCTCAAGAAAGAGCGTCCCGGCCTTGAGTACGTCATGGACATTGAGAAAAAATCGTGGGAACGCTAGAGAACGCCCGGAGCAATCCGGGTGTTCCTTTTTGGACACTTGACGCTTCTTGAATCGGCGAATACCCTATAACCGGCAATTCGGAGCGCTACGAGTTGACTACTTACAGGAGGTTAATGCAATGGCTGATTATGTAGCAAAGCAGGGCACTACCGCCCTCGGTATCATCGGCACGGCGCTTGGCGGCATCGCAACCGTCGGCCCCGCGCTCGTTGACGCTCTCGGCGGTGTGAATGCGCGTAATGCACAGACGGATGTTGCAGGCATGGCGGCCGGTGCAGCTCTCGCGGCGGCACTCGGCGCGGGCAATCGCAGCAGCGACAGCAAAGACCGCCCGGTCTCCCGGTATGAGCTTTCGCTCGTGCAGGAAAACGCCTTTCTCAAGGCACAGGCGGATGTTGATAAAAAGCTTGTGGACGTCTACAACAGCGTCAACAATCAGGTCAACGGTCTGAAAGACCGCTTCAACGACTTTGAGAAGCAGCAGCTTGTCTATAACGGCGTGAATAACGCCGCTGTCGGCGTGCTCCAGTCGCAGGTTGCGGCGCTCATGGGTCTGACTAAGACGGTCATTCCCAACGGAAATGTTTGCCCCGGTTGGGGCGACGTCAAGGTTGAGATCGTCACGCCTACCGCCGCGACCACCGCGGCTTAACCCGGCAAAAAGGGGCGGCAATAGCCGCCCCGATCTAAAACAGGAGGTATAACGCCCATGGTCAGCATTGACCGCGTACAGCGCGGCGTATCGCGCTATCTTGATACTGAGCTTGTCGGCAAGATGGACGGGCTTAATAAATGGCTCTTCGCCGCGGCCGCGTCTGCGTATATCGGCAGTGCCCCGGCGCTGCTTGATAAACTCCGCAGCAACAAGCTCCTCGCCCCGCTCAACCTCGTAAACGAGGCCGGAGAAGTGGACGTTGAGAAGATATACGCTCACTTGAAACCGGCGGCGGCAAAATGCCCCGCGCCTATTACATTGCCCGTCGGCACTATCACTCTGACGGAGGCCGACGTTGACGCGATATATAATTACATCATGCAGAGTTGAAGGAGGACAGCGCATGAAGGAAATCAAAATGCTTGCCGGGCACATCCGGGAAGAAATGAACGACGCCGAGACCTACGCAAAGCTCGCGCTCAAATACCGCGACGATGATCGCAACCTGTCACAGACTTTTGAAAAGCTCGCCGAACAGGAGCTTGATCATGCGGATATGCTGCACGCTCAGGCGTCGCGGCTCATCAAGGAGCGCAAGGAAAACGGCGAGACGCCGCCCGTCGCCATGTCCGCCGTGTGGAGCTGGGAGCACGAAAACATGATGGACTGCGTCGCCCGCGTCAAGGTCTTGCTCGCGGAACTGCGTTAATGCAGTTGTAAGAAATTTTGTAAGAATTTTCAGTGTTCCATCCGCAAGATGTAGTGTTTATGCGCATCTTGCGGATATTTTTCCCGGACTTTGACTCCGATATAGTGGGTTCGAGTCCCGCCATCCCAGCCATCTGCCCCAGTAGCTCAGTAGGTAGAGCACCTGCCTTTTAAGCAGGGTGTCCGGGGTTCAAATCCCCGCTGGAGCACCACTGAAAAGTTCGCAAGATTGCGGGCTTTTCTCTTTTTTGTGCATTTTTTAAGGTCTTTCGCGCATACCCGTCATTTCGCATTTCCCGCGCTTTTATGCCTGTGGTGGGGGCATTTTGGCTCGCCTCCGCTTTGCTGCTACGCCGATAATTGACGGCATTTGCCGATATAAATGTAAGAATTTTTGTAAGAATTCTTACACCTGTTTTGCAGCCCGGACTATCTTCGCCGCCCTCTCCGCCGTCTCTTCTCCGGGGTGTGAATAGACGGTCAGCGTCATTGATATATCCTCGTGCCCCATGAGGTATCTTATATCCTCTATCGGCACACCTTTTTTGCCGAGGTCGGTGCAGTATGTGTGCCGCAGGCAGTACATCACGAGGCCGTCCGCCAGCTTGTGCCCGTTGCGCGGCTTCGTTTTGTCGTGCGGGTCTGGGTATATAGGGCTTCCGTCCGCTCTAATGTCTTTGGGGTCGTAGATGTGCCCGTGCGCCGTCGTCTCTGCGCCCATAGCCAGATCCATTTGCCGCGTGAAATACCTCCAGTTGTTTTGTATCGTTCCGGCAGTCATCATAGTTTTCCCGTCAGTCTGCGGGAAAACAAAATCCTCCGCGTCCTTGCCCTGTACGGCGGCTTGCAGCTCGTCCTTTATCTCGTCGGCGATAAAGACGTACCTGACGCCCGCGGCGGACTTCGGCGCGCCCACGACGCCCGAGCCGGATTCCACGGCCTCTTCTACGGAGATCAGCCCCCGGTCGAAATCCAGATGCTTCACCCTGAGCGCCGCCGTTTCCCCCGGCCGCAGCCCCTCGTACAGCATAAACCGCACCCACAGCCCGCAGCGATGCGTCTTTGCCACGTCAAGCAGCACCGCCCGTTCCTCTTCCGTCAGGCTTCGCCGTCCGCCTTGCTTGACAGCCGGGAGCGTGAGCGCAAGCGCCGGGTCGTATACGATAAGCCGCGACACATGGGCTTGCTTGAACATCGCCCGCATTATCATGCGCACCTTTGACGCGTGGGAAAACGACGTCTCGGCCTGCCGGTTCAATATCCGCTGCAAATCGACGTCGCGCACGTCTGCAAGCTTCATCTTCCCTATGGCAGGGAGGATATACCCGCGCAGCTTCTCGCCGTACATCGCAAAAGATTTCTGCGTCATCGTGCCCTTGAGCTTCGGCGCGCCGGGCTTCCTTACCTTCGGCTTGAGGTAGGTGTCAAGCCATGTTTCCGCCCATGCTTCGACCGTCAGCGCTTTCGGCTTGACTTCGCCCCGGCGGAGCATTTCTTTCTTCTCCGCCATCTTTTCATAGCATTCCTTTTCCGTTCGCCCCTTGACATTGTAGACCTTGCCATCGACGCGAAAGCTCTTCGATATGTATTCCGCCATATCCCCTCCTGATATTTTCGCCGCTCAGACGTGTTTAACGCGCTCTGAGCGGCTTTTTCTCGTTTATAGTATAAATTCACGTGCCGTGCCTATCGCGCGGCACATCGCCACGTAGGCGGTTCTAGTCTTTTCGCATGTCGCTTGCTGCTGTATCTCATAACGGAACCAGCCAAATTGCGGATTCAGCAAATCAAACAGCAACATAGCAATTATAAGCGCCACGGAGACGACAAACAGCGTCCAGCCCTGCGCGCCCCGCTTGCGCTCATGCCGTAGATCGGCGCGAAGCTGTATGACAAGCCCATCGTTTGATGGGCTTGTCTGCACCGACGTCGGTGCAGCGCCGATTATTTCGTCGGCCGAGCCTCCGCACGCGGTTATTATCTCGCACAGCGGCGTAAATGATGGATTCTTTCCATCGCTGAGTATCTGCCGAATTTTCTTCTCTGATTCGCCGGAGCGCCGCGCGATTTCCGCAACATCCAGCCCGCTTTCCTCCACCAAGTCCCTGACCTTGCCCATGATCTCCCCATTGTCGAGCACCTTTGTCCTCCCTTTCCAAATTTGTTATTTTCCGTCCAAAAGCGGGAACAAATCCGTTCCCGTAAAATCCAAATTTGTTTGTTGACCTCTGAACGTTTCCATGATATGGTGGTTTCACCAAATCCCGACAATACGACAGAAAAGGAGACATCATGAAAGAACGCCCTGCCATCCGTAGCCCCCGGAACACAATACCGCAAAGGCCGCGCAAACTGATTATTATAGCCGAGGTCGATGATTCGACTCTCGGGCAGATCGTGGACATACTCCGGCAGCAGGAAGCGCCGCCGGAACGTCTGAAACAATAAAGTGTTGCATGTGCAACGCTCATGTGATATGCTGACGAAAGGATATCAAATGACGATAGACGAAATAAAATGCATGACACGCGCCCAGCTGGAAGAATACATACTGACGTCTCTTGCAGACATGCCCCTTGAGAAAGCAGTCAAACTTATCGCCTCAACCGAACCGCCCGAAGAGAAAGGAGAATAACAATGTGGTTTTCCCGTGAAAAATTCCCTGATGTGGAAACGCCCCCGGATGGTTACGCCCGCGGCTATGCCGCCGGTGAAAAAAGCTGTGCGCAGGCCGTGATTTTTGCCCACTCGTATATAGACCTGCTCGAACGTCAGGTAAAAGCCCTAAAGGAAGAGCTGGACGCACGCGACCATAAGTGTGAGCACTGCGACCGCAAGTGTGATAATTGCAACAATTGATTCGCGCTTTTTCGCTTCACAGCTGGCGATGTAGTCTTTCCCGTTCCCGGTGAGTATGTATACAGGGTCGTCCAAATCTCCGCCCTTCTCATAATACATATCCTCTCCGTAGTAATGCAGCAGTGAAAGCTTCGGGCATTCCGGCCACATCTTGCGTACTTCGCTGTCGTGTGCCTGCCCGTCGCCTCTTCGCCCGGCGATGACCGCAACGGTCTTCAAAAACTTATACTGTTTGTTCATCGTTCCCCTTGCTCCTGCGCAATGATTATTGCCAGCTTCACAAGCTGCTCCCTGTCCATCGACTTCACAGCTTTCACAACATCCTCAAAGCTCACCGCCCCGGCGGTGGGCTTTTCTTTCACGTCGGTGTACCCTTGGAGGTAATCGACCGTGGTGCTTAACTCATCTGCCCAAATTGCGACATATTCCGCTGGGATGTCTATATTTTTGTTCCTTGCATCCCTAATATAGTATTCTCCGCGTCCTAAAAGACCGCATAGATAATTTTTCTTTTTACCCGTCTCCTTGATAAGCGCGTCTAATCTGTCGAAGTCAATTTTCATTTATGCGATTGGTTTCTCCTTGTTCATAAAAAGCCCTTATGCTATCAATTTCTTCACGTCAGCTTCAAAAAAGGCATTTCTTCCTCCTATTTGTCAAGCTCTATGTTCCCCTGTGCTATTTCTGTGCCCTTGAGCTTCATGAGTTCTTCCAGTGCATTGTACATCAAATTTGTGTTTTCAGCTTCATAATCGAACAGCGAATACAGGTCGCCGGCATCCTCGCATTCTATTTCCTCATCTCCGAGACTTAACCTCCGCCAGTCATCCCGGCAATATTCAAAGGAAATATAGTCCTGCACGTAGCTTACCGCTTTTGCCGCGCCTTGTTCAAATGCTTTCTGCCTTGCTTCGTCCAATTGCTCCTGCGAATAAACATTGGCGGAATTATCTCCTATCGCAATGCGCAGTACATAGTATTGTCCGAAAAAGAACCCGATTACCAGAAGGACAGACAACGCCCTGCGCGGCAAGGCATTTTCAATTTCGCCGACTTTCTTTGAAAACTCCACCGCGGCCGCATATGCGATACTACAAACCACCAAGCTTGCCAGCATAAAGGCAAGCGGGATCCACAAAAAATCGCCGAAATGTTCAAGTTTACCCCGAGTGACATAGAGCGCCGCGCCCGCTATTGCTGCGACGCAGCAATACAGTACTAACCCTTCGTTCTTTTGTTTGTTATCGTTTCCTTTCATGTCTCCTCTGCCTCTATCCATATTCACAATAATTCAAAAATCAATATCCCAGCCTCAACATACCCAATGATAATTGCAAACCGTATTCCCGCCGATATTTCATCGTCTATTCCCCCCGGATAATACGTTCTCCCAAAAAGCATTTTGTTTCTGAATGTGGTATGTTCTCTCGGCTTTGCATCCTTATAAAACGCCGCGCAATGCAAGAGAAATCCAACCGCGACAAGCGGCACGCTGGTAACCATCACACCCATAATGAGCCACAAGCCCAACCGCACAAAAAAGCTTCCGTTCTCAAGAAAAAAACCATCAAAACAAGAGTGCCAATAAAAACACGTGCCAACCGCCGTTGCGCATACGCATGTCCTGTGTATCGCCCTGACGATTCTGATTTTCTTCTCCATGGCAAGCTCCTTGTCAATCTGCACAGTTTCGGACGTGCAGATTTGTTTATTCCTCCAATTCTCGTTTTTTTGAGAACAGTTTATTGCAATTCCCGTTTTTATGAGATATAATACAGCCATCCCGGAGGTGATTTGATGATGTTTCCCCGTAAGCAATGCCCGGATATATGGACTGGCGAAGTTGTCGCCGCGCTGCATTGCAATGGTTTGCGGCAACATGACTTGGCGGCCGCTCTTGGAGTCAGCCCGGCGTATGTATGTATGGTTCTCGCTGGGAAGAAAACCCCTGCCGGTGCAGAGGCGCGCTTCAAAGCGGCGCTCTCCTCCCTGATTCAACGAAAGGAGGTAGTCACATGAGCTTTTTCCTTTTTCACGGGAAACCTGAGCTTTACAGGCTCGCGTTCGAGCTTGAAAACAAGCTCGAAAAAATTGCTGAGCTTGAGGCCGAAAACAAGTCTCTGAAAAACAAAATCAATAAGCAGGCCTCGACCTTCCAGCAGAAGTTGGCCGCGCTTGAGAAAGAAAACAAAGACTTGCGCGGCAAGAACGAGTGCCAACAAAAAAAGTTCGAGGAAATAAAGGCGGTTCTGCATGTCAACTGAAAGGGGATTCAGACTTGAAAAAGCTTGATAACAAACTGCACGATCTCGCCGAAGTGTTCAACGAACAGCGTTGCGGCAATGGTAAGAGGAATCTTTATTATCTCAAATCTGTGTTCGAGCTTTCTTTCGGCTATCTTCTCGGCCATCTCCTTGGCCTTCTGCTTTTCTAGCGCCGCCTCGGCGTTGCGCTGGTTAGCGACCATCGTGTTGTATTCCATCGTGCCATACTTCGGCACCTTGGTATATCTCTCCATGCTTCTCTCTTTTTGCAGTCCCCAGCGCCCGCCGAAAGGCGCGGCAGCAAAGACCCCACCCCCGGCAGACACCGGCGAACCACGCGGTTGTAATTGATTGTCAGCACTTTCAATCTATCACGTGTTCCCGCCGTTGTCAATAATAAATCTCATAATTATGGGATTTGAAAGGAGGATAAGCAACGGCAAATCGTACAAAGCATACCGGCTCCCCTCTGGCCGCGCGGCTGGCCGCCGAATTCAAAGCCCGCAGAGAGGCCGCCGGGTATACGCAGCAGCAGGTTGCCGACGCACTCGGCGTTGATCAGACGGTCGTCAGCGCGTGGGAACGCGGCAAGTGGCTCCCCCGCCTCGCTACCGTCGTCAGCCTCTCCGAGCTGTACGGCTGTGAGCCTAACGACCTGCTCAAGCCGAAATGAAGCGCCATCCCCGCGCAGTCGTGCCGCAGATGCGCGTCTTTGTCTGCCCCGCCTGCGGCACGAAAACCACCGTTACCAAGGTGAAAGGCCGGACAAGCCCCGGTCATAAGAAGAATCTTTACTGCTACGTGTGCCGCAAGACCACACCGCAGGAACAGCTTGAATGAAAGGAGTGACGCCCCGTGCCCCGCGTTACATATACTTCGCCCCCGGTCAGTAAGGCGCTTGTTGACGATATCCGCCGCAACTACGGCGGTATGCTCAATCTCACGGCTGTCGCAAAGCTGCTCAACCGCCACCGCGACACCGCCCGCAAGTTCATGGACGGCGTTCCGGCGTACAACATCAATGGCCGCCGCTATTGGTCTGCAACCGATGTTGCCCGCCGCCTCGAAGAAGTAAAAATTTAAGGAGATAGAAACATGTGTGACTGGATAGTTTCCCATATGCCCCGCCTCACGGCTTGGGTCGGTAATATGTCGCTGGCCGGGCAGCTCGTCCTTGCCTTTGCCGCGCTCTTCGCGCTCGTCTTCGGCTATTGCCTTGTCAGACGTTGCGTGGAAGTCCTCCCCTGCTGCGACAGGGAAGAGTTCGACCCCTCTTGGATGGACGCCGAGCTATACGAGGTGGACGCATGACCCAGATACCCGACGCGCCGTACATCCGCGCCGCCGAAGCCGCGGGCTATCCCACTGGCGGCGAGGACGGCGAAGAGTTTGACCCCGGCGATTGCCCGGTGCTCCGGCTATGAGTTCCGCTTCTGCCGTCGCCTCGGAGTATGCCCACCGCCACACGCCCAGCCCCTGCAAGGACTGTCCGCGCCGCGCTGTGCACTGCCGCCACGGCTGCGCCGACTGGCAGGATTATCTCCGGCGCTTCGCCCAGACCCGCCGGATGATAGAGCAGAATTTCAACAAAGAACACGCGGCGCAGGAATTTCTTCTGGCGAATGCCGCCCGAGAGAACGCGAAGAAGCGCCGCCGCAGGAAAGGAGGTTAGCCCCGCCAACATGGAAATACAGCATCCCTATGACTGCATCTTTTTCCCCGGCCCCCGCGGCAGCATCGGACGCGGCGCTGTCTGGTGCGATGATAAGTCAAAATGCGCCGTCTGCGGGTGGAATCCCCGCGTGAGTGAAAAACGAATGGAAAAATACAAGGAGGAAAATAACATTGATAACAGTTGATAAAGCAAAAGGTATCTGCGAGATAAACGGCACCGGTCTTGAGCTGGCAATGGATATAGCCAATATTGTCGCCAGCTTCTGCGAATCCATCATTGAGCATCGCAAGCCCGGCACGTTGACGCTCGAGGCCATAAAGGACGCAAAGACGCTGCTCTACTCCGCGGTGAACGCCGGTATCGCCGCCGCCCTCTCCGGCGAAGAAAGCATTCCCGGCGGGGAGGATTCCAACAGTGCCGAATGAAACCGTCGTCGCCGAGTACGTCCGCGCAGACGTCAGCCTCTTCTTCGAGCCGGGGCATATTGCCTGCCAATACTGCCCCCTTTTAGAGACCTATTCCCGCAATCAGTGTCGCCGTACCGGCGAATACATAATTGATACCCGCTTCACCACCGGGCGCTACTGCCCGCTTAATTTTACCGATAAAGGAGAAAACACCTGATGGGCATTCCCGTTCTCATTCTTGGCGAATCCGGCTCCGGCAAATCGGCCAGCCTTCGGAACTTTGACCCCGAAGATGTCAGCATCTTCAACGTGGCCGCAAAGCCACTCCCCTTTCGCAAAAAGCTTCCCTCCCGCAGCACCAGTGACTACGGCGTTATCATGCAGGGCATACAGGCCAGCGCGAAGAAGTCCTTCGTCATTGACGATTCTCAGTACCTCCTGTGCTTTGAGAGCTTCGCCAAGGCCAAGGAAATGGGCTACGGCAAGTATACGGATATGGCGCTGCACTTCTATGACCTCGTGCAGTTCGTTATCCGCCAGACCCCGCCTGACGTCATCGTCTATTTCCTCCACCATACCGAGACCGCCGAAAATACCGGCAAGATAAAGGCTAAGACCATGGGCAAGATGCTGGATAATCAGCTCACCCTTGAAGGGCTGTTTTCCATCGTCCTCATGTGCTACACGGACGGTAAAAAGCACATCTTTGCAACTCAGTCCGACGGCAAGACCACCGCCAAATCCCCCATGGACATGTTCCCCGCTGAGATAGACAATGACCTCAAGGCCGTTGACCAGGCGATAAGGGCTTATTATGACCTCGCTCCCGCAAAAGCAAAAGATGAAAAGGAGACTACAAAATGATAACCAGACCTTCAAATTGGGATAACGTTCAGGCGTTCACAGACCGCCCCAAGCTCCCCGTCGGCGCGTATGTGTGCCGCATCAAGCGTGCCGTCGTCAAGGACGGTTCCGCCGGCGCGCAGCTCTGCGTCCTCTTCGATATAGAGGACGGCGAATATGCCGGTTTTTATGAGGCCGACTTCAACTCGAACACTGCCGAAAGCAAAAAGTGGCGCGGTGTCCTCCGCCTCTTCCTCCCGAAGAACGACGGCTCCGAAAAGGATGAATGGACTAAATCCACGCTCAAGGGCTTCGTCACCTCCGTCGAGGAATCCAACCGCGGCTATTATTGGGATTGGGATGAAAATTCCCTCGCTGGGCTTGAGCTTGGCATCATCTTCCGCAATGAGGAGTGGGATTATAACGGCCGCACTGGCTGGGCTGTCCGCCCGTTCCGTGCCTGCTCCGTCGATACCGTGCAGGACGGCGACTATAAGCTTCCCCCGGATAAGCCGCTCAAAGGCTCCCCCTCTTCTGCCGCCCCGGGCGCGTCCGCTGGCGCGTTCACCGATTACAATGCCAATGAAGACGACTTGCCGTTCTGATTTGTGGTATTGGTTCATCTTTGCGGATGGGTATCAGCTCTGCACGCGCGGCCTTGACCGCGTTGAGTTAGCTCACGAAGTTGCCGCACACGGCGCGCTCATCCGCAAGGAGCCGGAAAGGAGTGCCCCGTGCCAAACCGAATAATCAAAGAAAGCATCCGCACAAGCAAAAGTGTAAATGCAATGTCGGATTTTCAGTTTCGGCTTTGGACATATCTTCTTACATACGTTGACGATTACGGGCGCGGCAGCGCTGACCCGGAATTGCTTAAAGGCTTTGTGTTCCCTCGGCGCAAAGGTGTGACCGAGGGAACTATACAAAAAACGCTCGCAGAATTGGCGACCATAGGCTCTGTAATCCTCTACGAAGTTGACGGAGAGCCGTACCTATGTTTTCCGAACTGGAGCGAACATCAGAGTGTAAGAAACAAAGTCAGCAAATTCCCCGCACCCAATGATGCCTTGCTTGCGTCTGCAAGCAATTGCAAGCAATTGAAATCAACTGCAAGCAGTTGCAATCAATTGCTTGCAAATGTTCCCGTAATCCAATCCGAATCCAATCCGAATCCGAATACGAATACGAATACGGAAGAGAGCGCGCCCGCGCGCCACGCCCACGGGCAGTACCAGTGGGTCAAGCTGACGG
>OIYG01000711.1_pt1 | contig 30218 bp, 33 predicted proteins | sample 1587861 | NCBI WGS metagenome assembly OIYG01 (sample SAMN03283272) | human gut metagenome | biome: human-associated habitat; material: feces | host: Homo sapiens | place: Peru | collected 2012 | reverse complement strand
AATTAAAGGAATTGGAAGCAGACGGAATTATTCAAAGAAAATTGTATCCTGTTGTCCCACCTAAAACAGAATATTCATTGACTGAACGTGGAAAGAGATTAATCCCATCTATTATTGAATTAAACAAATGGGGACTTGCTTACTTAAAAGAAATGGATATTCCTTGTAAATATAAAGAAGAATAAGATAATATCGCGTTAAGATTATTTCAATACAATAATTAGGAGATGATTTTGAAACAACAGAAAAAAATCAATAATTACTTAAGTTGGAAACAAACTAAAGACTTTATTGCTATTATTAAGGATAACAAATTCGCGTTATATTCATTAAGCCAAGAAAAGTTTATTACAAATTATATCTTTGACAAAATTACCTATATTCCAAATGTAAATTATTTTGTAGTTAAAAACTCTGGAGTAGTTTATTTAATAAACTCAGAAGGTGAAAAACTAGATATAGTGGTGGCATATCCTAGTAATTTTAACATGGAAGGATTGTATCATTATAGAAAACATGTTAAAATATAAAAGCTTCATTTTGTCACTACTCACGCGAATTTTAAGAGAATTAGAGTTCTAATTGTAAGAAACTTTACCAATACACTGAAGCACACCTACAAATTCGTGTCAGTGGCTTCCTGTGAATATTTTGCTATATCAACAAAATAAAAATTTAATACAATAAAAACAGCATACTTAAAGTATGCTGTTTTTTGTTAATCAATTTCCACTTCTTCGTTTATTTCTATCGGAAGTTCGGCAGTTTTGGGGGCCGGATTATTTTTATATCTGTAATACAAAAACATATCTAGCAACAGAAACGCTGCATTTGCGTAATATATCCAAATTACATAGTCATTATTATGCAAAAGTTTATTTAAAATTCCGCAAATATATCCAAATAGAATTAAATATGAAAAAGCAAGGCTTTTTCCATGTACGCATTTACATTTATAAGTTTTGTATGCTGCAATCGGCCAACTTAATCCAAAGCTTGCCATCATACCGGCTTCTAATAAACTCATAGCAACTCCTTATAAATTTTTAATACTCTATCATAATCTAATACAACAAAATTATTTGCCATCAAACGCCCTTGAGTTTTCATTACGCTTTCAGCGAAATCTTCTGCATCCTTTTCAGTTACACCATATTCGTGCAAAGGTTTCTTTTGCAATACAGAATTCAACAAGTTTTCTAGTTCTTCATAAACTACTTTTACATCGCAATGAAGAAGGTTTGCTAAAAATTTATTCATTGTTGCGATTTCGCCATCTTGTTTAATTTCCATATAATTTTTCAAAACACCAGTAAATACGGCATAATTGCTTTCTCCATGTGGAACGTGATATTTTGCACCCAATGGATAACTCAATGCGTGAACCGCTGCACAACCTGCTGTTTCAAACGCAATACCAGCAAAGTTGCTTGCCGTCAAGAATGTATCCATCAAATCAGGCAAAATTTCTTTACCTTCTTTAACAAGTCTTTGATAGCTTGTGATAATCATTTCAATAGCTTTATAACCAAATAATTTGGAATAATCGGTTGCTTTTGGGGATAAACTTGATTCAACAGAATGTACCAAAGCGTCAATTGAACTTGTTGCAAAAACTTTAAACGGTAATGATTTCAAAAGTTCAGGAATTAGAACTGCCATTTCTGCAAACATTTCAGGCGAAGTCAATCCCATTTTTACACCCAATCTTGTTCTGTTGATGATTGAAATATTTGTAACTTCACTGCCTGTACCACAAGTTGTAGGGATAATAATTAGTTCATAATGTTTCTTTAATTCATTTTTTTTGTCGTATAATTTATCGACAGATTCTCCGTTTGTTACTGCCAAAACTTTTGCTATATCAATGATTGTACCACCGCCGATTGCAATTATTCTTTTGAAAGTATGTTTTGCGGCTTCATTAATAATTGCATCAACCATAATGTCTGTTGGTTCACCTGCACCGAATTTTTCTTGGAAAATTGTTTTTACAGGCAAATTTAATTCTTTGAAATATGGATTAAAAATATATTCATTTGTAAGAATTAAATCATCTTTCCCCAATTCAAATTCTTTTGCAAATTCTTTGCAAGTTTGGAATTTATACAATTCCGGTTTTAATATTAACTGTTTCATGATTAAAAATCCTTTCTTTTAGGAGAATTCCGGACTACATTATGCAATCCGGAATTTATTATAACAACAAATTTAAGCCCAAATTTCTTCATCTGTCGGAACTTTTTTATCCTTATTATAAAGTCCGATTTGAGAAACGTTAATTAAGTGAGTGTAATTCAAGTTTTCTGAAATACTGTTGTTACCCCAAGATCCACAACCTAATGTTGTAGTTGGAGCAAAGCCATTATACAAACTGCCGCCTGCACCTGTTGATGAGGATTGGTTAACAATTAAACGACTTACCGTCAAATTTTCACCTGCATAACGAACATGTTCCATATCATTTGAATGAATTGATGCTGTATGACCTTTTCCTTCGTATTCCAAATCTGATTGAGCAAGTTTAATAGCATCTTCAAATGTATCGTAAGGAGCAGTAATCATTACAGGACACATTTTTTCACGACATAAAGGTTCGCCGTTGCCTTTACCGATTGCCCTTGCCTTAATCAAAATCATTCTTGTACCTTCCGGAACTTCAACATCAGCAAGTTTTGCAATTGTTTGAACAGATTGACCAACAATTTTTCTATTGATTGGACCGTTTTCAGGGAAGATTGTATCAGCAAATTTCTTAATTGATGCTTCATCTTCAACAACAAATACGCCGTTTTTTCTAAACAAGTCAAGAACTTTATTAAAATCTTCTTTTGGAATGAATACGGCTTGTTCACCTGAACAAATGATACCATTATCAAAAGTTCTGCCGATGATAATTTTCTTAACGGCATCTTCGTAGTCAATTCCTCTATCCATAATAACTTGAACGTTACCAGGACCAACACCTAATGCAGGGTGACCTGATGAATAAGCAGCTTTAACCATACCGCCACCGCCTGTTGCTACAACTACATCAACTTTTTTCATTAGTTCATTTGTAGCATCAATTGATGATTTTTCGATTGTTTGAATTAAATCAACAGGAGCGTTGTGTTTTTTCAAAATTTCTCTAAACAGATCTACAACGTATTTGTTTACATGTTCTGCTCTTGGGTGCGGAGCAATAATGATTGCGTTTTGACCTTTAATAGCAAACATAATATTACACATTGGAGTTACAACAGGATTTGTTACAGGGGTTACTGCACCAACTACACCTTTTGCTTTTGCAACTTTAATAATTCCTGTTTCTTTATTTTCTTCAATAATCCCTACTGATTTTTTGCCTTTCAAACTGTTCCAAATACATTTTGATTTACCGTGGCATTTTGCAACTTTGTCTTCATAAACACCCATTTTAGTTTCATCAACTGTCATTCTGGCTAATTCTTCAGCTCTATCATAAACGACTTTACCAATTTCTTTAACAATAGCATCTGTTTGTTCTTGAGAAAATGATTCAAATTCTTGTTGAGCTTTATGAGCTTTTTCAACTAACGAATTAATCAATTCTTCTGCACTAATTTCGTTTTCCATTTTTATATTTCCTTTCTTACAATTTCAACCTATAGCAATATGTTAGTTTTGTAATTCAATTTTGTACATTCTTTTGTAAGTATAAAAATTTTTTTGTGTTATTTAAAACTTTCTTTACTTTCCAAACTCTTTTTTTAATTTCGTTAGTACATACAAATTTTATCAATATGATAAATTATTGGTAAATGAAAGAGTAAGTGAGGTAAAGACTGTGGACAAAGAATTTGAAAAAAGGATTAGAGATAAAAGATATTTAACTAAAGTTATGGAACCGGCTGAGGCTGCAAAGTTTATAAACCCTAATATGACACTTGGTGTTAGTGGTTTTACGATTGCAGGGTATCCTAAAGTTATTGCAGGAGAGCTTGCCAAACGTGCAGATAACGGTGAAAAGCTTGATTTAACAGTTTATTCAGGAGCTTCTCTCGGAGATGAGTTTGATGGTGAACTTGCAAGAAAAGGAGCTTTAAAAAAACGTATTCCTTACCAAACCAATAAAGATTTGAGAAATGCGATTAATGACGGGAAAGTCGGCTATCATGATGTTCCGCTTGGTTTGATGCCTGTATGGGTAAAAAGAAATTTCTTAAACCATGTTGATGTTGCAATAATTGAAGCAACTGCGATTGATGAAAACGGAAATATTATTCCGACAACTTCTGTTGGTACTTCTAACATATATGCAGAATGTGCGGACAAAATTATAATTGAAGTAAACACTTATGTTCCAGCGTCTTTAGAAGGGGTTCATGATGTTTATTCTCCTGAAAATCCTCCATATACAAAACCTATTCCAATTACAAAAGTTGACGATAGAATTGGAACACCTTATATAAAATGTGATTTTGATAAAGTTGTTGCTGTTGTTCACAGCACAATTCCTGATAATGGAAGGAAAGTTGTACCATCTGATGCGGAATTTGATGCTATGGCTAAAAATTTGGTTAACTTTTTGAAAAATGAAGTTGAACATAAAAGATTGTGTAATCCGCTTCCTCCTATTCAGGCAGGTGTCGGCAGTGTTTCAAATGCAGTTTTAGAATGTTTGAAAGATTCTGATTTTGAAGATTTAACAGTATATTCAGAAGTTTTGCAAAATTCAATTTTCGACCTTATTGAGGCAGGAAAAGTTAAATGTGCATCGGGTACGTCCTTGACAATCTCTTGGGATAAGATTGATGAGTTCTTTAAAAACTTTGAAAAATATAAAGATAAAATTGTACTAAGACCGCAAGAAATCAGTAACCACCCCGAAGTTATCAGAAGACTTGGTATAATTGCGATTAACACAGTTATTGAGGCAGATATTTATGGTAACACTAATTCTTCATACATTAACGGTTGTCGTTTGATGAATGGTGTCGGCGGTTCTGGCGATTATTGCGAAAATGCTGGACTATCAATTTTTATCACAAAATCTACTGCAAAAAATGGAGAAATCTCTTGTATTGTTCCACTTGTTAGTCACGTTGACCATACAATCCATGAAATCCACGCACTTATTACAGAACAAGGGGTTGCAGATTTGAGAGGTTTAGACCCGATAGAAAGAGCCAAAACAATTATCGAAAATTGTGCACATCCGAAATTTAAACAGGAATTGTACGATTATCTTGATAAGGCTATAAACACTTGTGAGTACAAGGAAATGCCTGTTGATATTGAAGATGCGTATAAATTTTCTAATATTTAATAGCAAAGTTGTAATTTCAAGGTAAAATAAAATTATGGACGAAAATAAATTACTTGAAATGTTTAAATTGCGTGAAGATATCCTTATGGCATTAGAGGAAGGAATCTTAGCGATTGATAAAAATAAAAAAGTTATATTTATAAACAAATCAGCAATTCCAATGCTGCATATAACAGAAAGTGAACCTATCGGTAAAGATTTGAATGAGATTTATCCTGCATCAAGATTAGGTGAACTCTTAACGACAGGCAAAAAAGAATTCAATGTGCAGATGAAATCATTAAAAAATGATTACGTAATTTCTGATAGAATGCCAATTTATGATAATGGTGAAATCGTTGGAGCATTTGCTATTTTTAGAAACAGAACTGAGGTCGTACAACTTGCAGAAAATTTGACCGGGGTTAAACATCTTGTCGAATCAATGAGAGCAAATAATCACGATTTTGTTAATAAATTACATGTAATCTTAGGCTTAATCCAAATGAAAAAATACGATGAAGCAGTTGAATACATTATGAATGTCAGTATGGTACAAAAAGAGATAATAAGTACCATTATTAAACAAATTAAAATTCCATCTATTGCTGCTCTTTTGATTGGGAAATTTGCTAGAGCATCAGAACTTGGCATCCATTTTGCATTGGATTCATCAAGTTCACTGGAAGAAAACGATACAAGAATTCCGTCAGATGTTTTTATAACAGTGCTTGGAAATTTAATCGAAAATGCGATGGATTCACTAAATTCAACAGATGTTTCCAACAAAAAAATATATGTATCTATTTTATCAACGCCAAAAGAAATAAAAATTGTCGTAAGCGATAATGGCAACGGAATAAAAAAATCTAATTTGAAGAAAATTTTTAAAGACGGATTTTCGACAAAAAGTAATTCAAGAGGAACAGGACTTTTTGTTGTTAAATCATTGATTGAGACTTATAACGGTAAAATTTCGGTTACGTCAGAAATGGAAATAGAAACAAAATTCACCGTTAAATTTAAGAAAGAAGGGAAATGATGAAACTTTATGCACTAAATACCGGATATTTAGAAACCGATAAAAATACCGTTGTTGCATGTGCAACACTTGGAACACGCTCTAATCCGCATGTTCAAAATGAATGGATTAAACTGCCTGTAATGGCTTATTTGATTGAAACAGATGATGGTTATATTTTATATGACACAGGTTCAAACCCTGAAGCTATGAACGGTTATTGGCCAAAAACAATGCAAGAAATTTATCCGCTTTATCAAAAAGAAGAAGAAAGATTGGAAAATCAACTTAAACTTTGCGGTGTTAAACCGGAAGATATTAAAACTGTTGTACTTTCTCATATGCACTTAGACCACGCAGGTAATATTAATTTATTCCCTCACGCTGATGTTTATGTTCCTGGGGAAGATTACAAATATGGACTTGCAAAAGTTCACATGAACCCTGATAGAGAAACTCATGGCGGTTATATAAAAGGAGATTTGGAAGCACCCGTAAAACAATATCATTTGGTTGATGAGGATTTTGAACTTGCAAAAGGGGTTGAAGTAGTTTGTCTTGCCGGTCATACTCCAAATCTCTTAGGGCTTGTTGTTCATCTTGAAGGACAAACTATAATTCTTCCTCAAGATTGTGTTTATACATCAGAAATTTTTGGACCACCTGCAAAAATGAGTGGTTTTATGTATGATAGTGTAAGTTTCTTAAAATCAATCGAAAAAGTAAGAAATTTGGCTAAAAAATATAATGCAAAAGTTTTTCCTGCTCACGATTGGGAATTTTTCCAAACAATGAAATTAGCACCTAAATATTATGAATAAGAGGTAATAAATGTACAAGGTTTTAATCGTAGAAGATGACCCTATGGTTGCAATGATAAATACTCATTATGTTGAGCAAGATTCCCGTTTTTATGTTGTTCAATCTTTCAGGAACGGGAATGATGCGTTCAAATATTTGTCAGAAAATCAAGTGGATTTGGCTATCCTTGATGTTTATATGCCAGTGTTAGATGGTTTATCTTTGCTAAAAAAAATCAGAACGGAAGAAATTAATACTGATATAATTATGGTTACGGCATCAAATGATAAAAATACCCTTGATACGGTTTTAAACTTTGGGGTCATTGATTACCTTGTCAAACCTTTTGTACAAAAACGATTTCAACAAGCACTGGACAAATTCGTTGAGTGTAGAGTTCAAAAAAATAATGTTTGCGTTCTGGATCAGAAAAAAATTGATGAAATTATGAATAGCGAACATTTTGGGAATAATAATTTTGAACTTCCAAAAGGTATTCAAGAAAAGACATTAGACAAAATCCGCGAATACTTAAGAGAAGATACAAATAGCGGACATACATCAGAACAGATTGCCGCATTTTTGGATATTTCAAAAGTTACGGTTCGAAAATACATGCACTATTTAACAAAAAACAGTGAAGTTATAGAACAAATAAATTACGATACCGGCGGCCGCCCTTGCATGGTATATTTTATGAAGTAGCCAATGTAAATATCCGATTCTAGTGTAGTATTTATTATAAAAATTTGTTTTGTCACTGTTCACGCGAGTTTTAAGAAAATTAGAGTTCTAATTGTAGAAACTTATACGATTAGACTTGAATACACCTGCAAACTCGCGTCAGCAGCCTCTATGTGAATATTTTGTTATAAGTACCAAAATAAAGTTTTTATCAGGTTAATATTCAGAACTTTTTGCAACATTCTTCAATAATGCCCGTATTTTGCCACAAAATTGCCACAAAGTTAGATTAAACTCCGTTAGCCTAGTTTTCCCTTCGGCATAAATTTTTGTTTTAAAAGCAAATAGTAATTGCCGTAGTTCTCTTTAGTGTTTGTAACGATTCCTTAATAAAGGGTTTTTAGTATTAATTTCCAGATTTTACAATTCGCTTACTCGACTTAAGTATATTGACGAATTTATTTAATCAAAACTTGTCATATATTATTTGTATGAAAAAGTTAGTGTCTTTATTATTGTTTTGTTTATTTGCTTTTAACCTGCCGTTAGAGTGTATGGCGGAAACTTGTGATTGCGTTACCTCAACTGAGAATTTGGCTAATCCGAAATCGAAGGCTCCGTCAAGTGAAGTTGGTGTAACTGATGATTGCTATATTTTAGTTAAGGGGAATGTTATAAAGGTTGCGTTTGATTGTAAGTTTTTGTCCGAATGTGCAAGTGAAGGTGATGAGATAAGTTTTTATGTCCCTAAAGATATTTGTACTACTTGCGGAACAGTTGTGCTCCCGATGAATTCAAAATTTGTCGGATATGTGCGTGGAATTACAAAACAAAAAATGCTTAATAAAAATGCAAGAGTTTATATAAGCTTGAATAAATTGGTGTTGCCTGACGGGACGGAACTAGAAGTTAAAGCAAAACCTTTTACGAAGGACTTTTCACTTGTGGAAAACGGTTGGATGACGGCGGGAAAATTAACGGCTTATACGGTAGGCTTAGGTGGAGTTGGTACAGGAGCAGGTGCAGGCTTGGCATTCATTCCAAAACCTCATAAGATTGCGATTGGTGCAGCAGCGATTGGTTTGCCTGTCGGGTGTTTCATCGGGCTTGTTACAGGACTTGTAACCCCGGGACTGAAATACCACGCTAAAGCGGGCGAAGAAATCTACATAATCCTCTGCGATGACCTCTCAATCCCAAAAGCTTGCGTAGAGGAGTATTGAAAATAGGTTATTTGAATATTATTGGGATATTTTCACATCGCTAAAATTTGTATATTCTGCTAATACTGACTTTGTTTGTTCGTTCCTTAAAGTTGGTTAAATAAACGGATTTTAAGAGTTGAAGTGAAAATAATTAATAAGTACTTGATTTTTATTTTTTACGGAGCATAATATAGATGTTGAGTGTATTCCACTCATGTACAAATTAAATATCGCGGGATGGAGCAGTCTGGTAGCTCGTCGGGCTCATAACCCGAAGGTCGTTGGTTCAAATCCAGCTCCCGCAACCATTTGAAAGTCAATAAGGATAAGGTTTTTACCTTATCCTTATTTTTTCATCTAATTACAAAAATTCAATTTTGGGTGACAAATGGGTGTATTTTTGTCTTTGTTACCCAAGTCATTTGTAGTATATTTTGTTCTTTCTTTTTTTACCACTGACCTTTATCAATAAAAGATTTACGCCTTTCTGGCAATACGTTTTTAAAATTTATCTCCTTTACATTTAATAAATCGTTACTATTGGTTGATTTTCTGATTTTTCCATGATATTTTTATTCTGTCAGACTGTCGGAAAAAGTTGAAATCTAAAAGGTAACTTTTAATCTTCAGCAACATTAATCCGATAAGTGACGAGTATTTAAGGAAACCGCACGGGTTGCCGTGCAGGTCTAAGATAGGAGAAAAAGAATGAACACAGATCCAATAGCTGATATGCTTACAAGAATCAGAAATGCTAACACAGTTAAGCACCCTTCAGTTGAAGTTCCTGCGTCAAAATTGAAAATCGAATTGGCTAAACTTTTGAAAGAAGAAGGTTTCATTGCTGATTACGAGGTTCAAGAAAAAGGACAATTCAAAGTTATCGTTATCTCATTGAAATATGATGTTAACGGAAAACCTGTTATCACAAAATTAGAAAGAATTTCTAAACCTGGTTTGAGACACTACTCAAAGGCTAAAAACTTGCAAAAAGTTTTGGGCGGTATGGGTATCGCTGTTGTTTCAACTCCAAAAGGTTTGTTGACTGACAGAAAAGCAAGAAAAGAAAACGTTGGCGGCGAAGTTCTTTGCTACGTTTACTAATTTTGCAAACACTTAGTTTTCGGGTTTAATTGGTAGAAAAGCCCGTGAAATAGTACATATACCACAAGGAGAAATTAAAAATGTCAAGAATTGGTAAAAAACCGGTTGAAATTCCTCAAGGTGTTGAGGTAAAAGTTGACGGTCAAACTGTTTCAGCTAAAGGACCTTTGGGAACTGAAGTTGTTGAAGTTCGTCCTGAAATCGCCGTAAAAATAGAAGATAATCACGTTGTATTGTCAAAAGTTGGCACTTCTCGTGAAACAGATGCATTGTACGGTTTGTCAAGAACACTTGTTGCTAACGCTATTCAAGGTGTTAAAGAAGGTTTTGTTAAAAAACTTGAAATCAACGGTGTTGGTTACAGAGCACAAATGCAAGGTACAACATTAAATATGGCACTTGGATATTCACACCCTGTAGATATCGTTCCACCTGAAGGTATTACGATTTCTGTTGAAGCTAACACAAAAATCACCGTTAAAGGTTCTAACAAACAAAAAGTTGGTGATGTTGCAGCGTTAATCAGATCTAAACGTAAACCTGAAGTTTACAAAGGTAAAGGTATCAAATACGAAGGCGAATACATCAGACGTAAAGCCGGTAAAGCAGGTAAAAAGTAAGGTAGTCGTTAGCGAACGAAGTGAGCGTTACGAATACCTTATGCCGAACTTGTTTCGGTATCCCAAACAAGCGTGCCGGCAGAAAATCGGCGGATTGTTTGAAATTGGTAGTCGGCTCAACGAGTGGTGTTACGAATACCTTATGCCGAACTTGTTTAACTTGTTTCGGTGTAGTGAGTGGATTTGCAGATTTTTGTTTGCAGATTTGCTCAAGCTTCAGGCAGATGCCTGAAAAAAATACAAATTATGCCCGTATAAACTCTTGATTAGGTTTTTCAAGCAGGTTTGGGCAATGAAAGGATAATAAAATGATTAAACAACAAACAAGAAAACCATTAGTTCAAAAAAGACACAGATCAATCAGAGTAAAATTGGCAGGAACTTCTGAATTCCCTAGATTGGCAGTTTACAGAAGTACAAAACACATTTATGCTCAGTTGATTGATGATGATAATCATGTAACATTGGCTTCAGCTTCTTCAAACGACAAAGATTTGAAAGAAAAATTGGCTCACGGTGGTAACATCGAAGCTGCTAAAGTTGTTGGTGAGGCTATTGCTCAAAAAGCAAAAAAAGCAGGTATCGAATGCGTAGTATTCGACCGTGGCGGATTCTTATATCACGGTAGAATTGCTGCATTGGCTGATGCTGCAAGAGAAGCAGGTTTAATGTTCTAATTCAATGTTTTGAACAAACGAAAAATCAGGTCATTTTTATGACCTGATTTTTTTATTGAATTGATTTGATTATGCAATATATTTTCTGTAATCGATTTTATCGTTTTGTAGTTCGATTTTGGTATTATCTCTAAATGGATAATACGGTAATTTTTCTACTTTGACGTTATCCCGTCCGGGGTAGTAGATGTCGATTTTCGGTTTGATATTATCTGTCGGGTAATAAGGCAAAACTTTTTTTGTTCCGTCATCAACAAGTTTTGGTGTTGCTGTTGCTGAAAAGATGTCAGGACGTTCCACTGCCCATTCGCCTTTTTCTGTTTCAAAGTATTTAGGTGCTTTTCCGTTAACATAGGCTTTGATGTCACGGAAAGAGATGTTACCTTTGTTGTCAACTTTGAAATTCGGGTTCAAAGTTCCGTTTTTTGTCATAATGTCATCTTCAGAGATGTCTAAACCTAATGCTTGGATTTTTTCCAAAAACTTTTTAACTTGTGCTTTTTTTACTTTTGCTAAAGGTTTTTCAATATCACCGTTAAGAATATCTTTTAATGATGGTTTTTGATATTTAACGATTCTGCCCATTCTGATTTTTCCGTTTTTATCGGTGATTGGTTGGAAACCTGATGGGTTTTCAAGTCTTATCTTTTTTAATTCTTCAATAAAAGTTGCTTTTTCTTCAGGTGTAAGTTTTTTTACTTTGCCAACTTGTTTCAAATAATCTGTTGATGCAACACTTGTTCCTGTTGTAATTCCGAATTCGTCCCCAGCCATAATAAAATCCTTTCTTTATAATTTCCCCGTATGTATCTATAAAGGATTTTTTTGAAGGAAGAATTGCTTTTATTTCGTAAAATATGAAGTTTTATTAAGCAAGCTTCTTTGCGATATTGTTCGAATACTCAATCTATGAACGGTTTTTGGTACTATTCGTTTAAATAAGCTTTTAGGGAAGAAATCGCTCGGTCTGACATAAGTTGTCCTTTAAGTTTTTTGTTTTTACGTTCTTTTTTCGGAAGTTCAACAGGCGGAACGATGCCCCAGTTTGAGTTTATCGGTTGGAAATTCTCGTGTTCCGGATTTGTGATATAGTGAGTTAATGCTCCGAGCATTGTGTTTTTGGGCAATTCCAGGAGAGGTTCGCCGTTTAGATATTTTGCAATGTTGATACCTGCTAAAAGTCCCGAAGCGATTGATTCTGTATAACCTTCAGTTCCCGTTATTTGCCCAGCGAAGAATAAATCTTCTCTTGAGCGAGTTTGTAGTGTCGGATTCAGCAGGGTTGGTGAATTTATAAATGTGTTTCTGTGCATAACCCCGTATCTTACGATGCTGACGTTTTCAAGTCCGGGTATGGACTGCAAAAGTTCTTTTTGACTGCCCCATTTTAAATTTGTTTGAAAACCAACGAGATTAAATAGTGTTTTCGCCGAATTGTCTTGTCGCAACTGAACTACGGCATAGTTTTTCTCGTTTGTACGTTTGTCAATCAATCCAACTGGTTTCATAGGTCCAAATCTTAGAGTGTCTTCTCCACGAGAGGCTAAAACTTCAATAGGAAGGCAACTTTCAAAGAATTTTGCACCTTTTTCAAAATCGTGTTTTTCGATTTTCGGAGCGTTGATTAAAATGTTGTAAAATTTTTCGTATTGTTCTTTGTTCATTGGACAGTTGATGTAAGAGGCTTCGCCCTTGTCGTAACGGCTTGCCCAAAAAGCGATGTCAAAATTTATACTGTCAACTTCGACAATCGGTGCGATAGCATCGAAAAAGTGTAAATATTCGCTATTCGTGAAATTTTTTATGGACTCCGCAAATTTTGAACTGGTTAAAGGTCCTGAGGAAATAATTGTTGGAGTTTGCGGAATTTCGGTTATTTCTTCTCTTATAAGTGTGATATTTTCGTTTTCAAGAATTTTTTGAGTAACGGCTTGAGAAAATTTGTGACGGTCTATAGCTAAGGCATTACCTGCTGGAACTTGACATGCTTTTGCGATTTCAATCAATTCACCGCCTAAAATTTCCATTTCATGCTTTAACAGTCCGCTACCGTTTGTTATGTCGTAAGACCCCAAACTGTTTGAACAAACAAATTCCGCACAATCTTCCGTTGTGTGAGCTCCGGTTTGTACAACGGGACGCATTTCGTATAATTTAACTTTAATTCCTCTTTTTGCAAGTTGCAATGCGGCTTCCGACCCCGCAAGACCTGCTCCTGTAATCGTTACTTCCATTCCTGTAGTCTAGCTGATACATAGTGTTGTGTCAAATAATAATAGTGTTTTCCCTTTCATCTTGGTTAAATTTTGTGCAATGCTGAGCAAAATTATTAATATATGTTAATTTTTGTTATAATTGTAGTAATTTCTATTGTATTTATTTTAAAGATTAAGTATAATAATTACACTTGTTTTAAAATGTCATTGAAAAATATGTAAATATTTTGAAACATTACCTCAAAAACTAACAATTTAGGATTAAGAATTGTTTTTAATAAACATGTAACAGTAGTGGTAGATTTAGTAGGGATCATGTCAGTAAACTCGATAACACAAAATATAGACTCAAATAATAATGCGAATAAATTAAAAAAACGTCAGATAATCAGACCTTATTCGCCTGTTGCAAACTCTCAAATGCCAAAAGATAGTGTGGCTTTTACGGGTAAAAACCCTGTAGTCGGACTTATGGACTTTATTGCAGCAGGTGGTTTTGCGACTTCATTTATTATCCAAGACGGTTTAGGCTTTGTGTTCCCTCGTGTCGGTGGCGGGTTGCTTCGTGGCGGTCCTGAAAAACATGACGAAAAAGGTAATGTTGTTTTGGACAAAAACGGCAAGCCTAAGCATGAATTGAACTGGGCTTTGGCAAGAAAAGAATTGCTAAGAGAAATGATAACGGGCCCGAGTGCGTTCATTATTCCTTTATTCATGATGAAATACATCAAAAAGCATTATGGTGCGGCAAATGATGTTAAGTTGGGTTACCTTGACAGTTTCCAAAAGCCTTACGAAAAATTTGTTACGGATAATGCAAAACTTGTTCAGGCAGGTAATGCAGCCACTCAAAAAGCAGAATTTTACAAAGGTGTTTTTGCAGATGTAATTGAAAACAGTATAAACGGAGTATTGCCTGAGGCTGAAAAAATGTCAGCCGAAGAAATTGCAAAAACCGCTGAAGATTTTGCAAAACGTCAGGTTAAAATTGAAGAAATAATGGCGAATAAAGACCTTAAAAAGGCAACAAAAGCTCAAAAAATTCAAGAACTTGGTGGAAGTGTTGAAAACGCATACATGACTTTGAAGAAGAACAAAATCGGCGGAGTTGTTGATGAAACTTCCGTGTTTATGTCTTCAACTATCAAGGGCGGAAAAAACAACGGAGCTATCGGTGAGTTGTTGGGTGCGTTGAACAATTACTTTGATGATGCGAGTAAAACTACTCAAAAATTTATCAAAGACAGCATAAATACCGAAAATATTGAGGCTTCAATCAAACAATTTACCAAAAATAAAATGGGTACAAGATTGTTGACGAACTTGGGCTTGTTCGGAACAGTTGCATTGTTCTACACTCAAATTCCAAAACTTTATAATATGGGCTTGAAAGAAAATCCTGCGTTGGCGGGTAAAAAGAACGACAAGGACACAAAAGCTGACCCTTCAAAAGTAAATGCAGATAAAAAAGCAAATGTTGCGTTCACTGGCTTGTCTTCAAAATTAGGTTCAATTTCTCAATGGGCGTTCAAAAATAAAATTTCAGGATACTTTACTGATATGTTTGAATTGAACGGTCCTGTAATCTCAGGCGGAGCAATGGCAACATTGTTGTATGGCTTCTGTATCCCGCCAAGACTTAAAAAGGCTCAGGATAAATATGATTTTGGTGAAATTTTGCTTCGTGATATGGTTGCATTTACAACTTTGTTGTTTGGAGCAAAGGCTGTAGCAAGATTATCAACAGACTTATTCTCGAAGGTTACCGGTTTGGCTTTGAATCGTAAACATTTAGACGGTAAAAATATCTTCAAAAAAATTATTGCTTATGTAAAACCAAGCAATGACGGTCATAAAGTTCTTTCGTCAAAAGAATTGACTTCAAAATATACAAATATTGATAAATACAAAGGTCAGGTAAACGGCTTTATTGAATTTATTGAAAAAAGTGGTGGTAATGTTAAAAAAGCCTTCACAAAAGACAAAGATATTAAGGCTGCAGTTGAAAATATTGTTAAAAAACATACTAATAAAACTTATGCAGAAGCGTCTGTTTCTGAAATCAAAGATGCGTTGCGTGCGGCAAATGCCGAGAATGGTAAAGATATCAAAGATTTCTATAAGTTGTTCAAAGATGGAAACGGAATGCTTGAAACTGCTAAAACGTGTAACAGTATTTTTGACTTCTTGTCAACAATCGTACTTGTTCCGGGCTTGATTATCTGGTTGACAAGAGCGTGTGAAAAAATGACCGCAAAACGTATTAAACAAGAACAAGGCGAACCGCAACCTCAAATAGCAAGCGTTGCTCCGCAAAGAGTAATGACCAATCCGCCTTCAATGGCTGGCTTTTTGGGTAGTGCAAAAGCAAGTTAATCAGTGAAATTTGAAAGAAAATTTATAATAAAAAGGACTTGAGTTAAATCAAGTCCTTTTTTCAATGTCTTTTTGAAATCTTTGGTAATTATTCAACAGCTTCAATCAACGCATTGATATCCGCAACCATTGCATCTGCATCATAACCGTGAACTTTTGCTCCTGCTTCCAAGTTTTCAAATCTTGCTGCAGCACAACCTAAGCAACCCAAACCGTATCTGTGGAAAACTTCAATACTTTCAGGGTGTTTTTGAGCAATTTCCAAAATATTCATTTCTTTTGTAACTTTTTCTGCCATAATGATTTCTCCTTTTTGACTTTTCTTAATTTCCCATTAAACATATTATACACAAAAAAAGAAGGATTGGTATAGTATGGAATTGTTAAAAATTTTTATCAAAGATGAAGTTCCTGCAGTAGGATTGACCGAGTTTAAAGAGAAAAAAGACGAACGAGTAAACGTAAATGTTCCGCAACGCTTGAATTTGAACAAGCCGACATACAGGCAAAATTACAGAAATAATTTTATTATGCCGTAATGTTTCTTAATATTTACACAAAAATTAGCAATTTTTGACTTTCCAAATCCTTTATTATAATATAAGGGAAAATTGGAGTAATATTATGGCACCGGTAACGGGAAAAAGTTTAATATCAGCATTTTTAAATCCGCAGAGTGTTCAATACACACAACGGACAAAGCCTGCATTTACGGGAGTTACCAATCCTGCTAAAGCGGCAGGTGTTGCTGCTATCAAATATGAACGTGCTCCTCAACAGGGTGCATCTGTTCCTATGACTGATAGAAACGGTAATCCGTTACTTGCAGATTATATGCCTTGCGGTATGCGTTGCGATTATTTTGCATAATTAACTCATTATATCAAGTTTATTTCCTTTCTCTGAGTTTGACACGTCAGGGTGAAACGGGTTGCTGCCGTTCGGTTTAATATTGTTGAGAAAATCAAATGCAACTTTTTGAGAGTTTTGGTTGTTCCGAGCTTCAAAAAATTTCACAGGTTGAACTGCGTAGGTGTATTGCCTTTTGATTTCTTCGATTGCGTTGTTCATAATTTCTCTCTTCTGTTTATATAAAGTTTTTTCTTTATATAAAATTTCAAAATTGAGAAAATTATTTACAAAATTAACATTTTATTTGCAGAAATCTTTTTGGTGCTAGATAAATTGTGCGGTTTTTGAGGCTTTGCAGGATTTTATGTCTTTAGGTAATCCTGTAAAAATGATTTCTCCGCCGTCTTTTCCGCCTTCAGGTCCCATATCGATAATATAATCTGCATTTCGTATAACATCTAAATCATGCTCAATAACAATTACTGTTGCTTCGTTTTGAAGTAAGGTCGAAAATACATTGAGCAAAGTCTGAACATCTAACGGATGAAGTCCGATTGTCGGTTCATCAAAAATAAACACGGAACTTGATTGAGATTTTCTCATTTCGCTTGCAAGTTTCAGGCGTTGTGCCTCACCGCCTGACAGGCTCGGGGTAGCTTCGCCAAGTGTCAAATAACCCAAACCTAAATCCTGCAGGATTTCCAGTCGTTGTTTAACAATTTTTATATCTTTGCAAACCTCAAGAGCCGTGCTTACGTCCATTGCCATAATTTCAGGGAGTGAATGCCCGTTGTATTTTATGCATTGAAGGGCTTTTGCATAACGTGAACCGCCACATTCGGGACACGGGATTTCAACATCGGGTAAAAACTGAATATCTAAGTTTATTACGCCTGTTCCGTCACAAACAGGACATCTCAAACTCCCCGTATTGTATGAAAAATCACCTGATTTGTATGATAATCCGCTATTTTTAGCAAGCTTGGCAAAAACTTTTCTCAGTTCATCGTGAATGTTTGCATAAGTCGCAACCGTTGAACGAACGTTTATGCCGATAGGAGTAGCATCAATCAATTTGACTTGTTCGATTTCGTCTGCTTCAATTTTTTTGATGTGCTTTGGCAATTTTGTCCCGTTGGTTGATGCTTCCAGTGCGGGAACAAGACTTTCCAATATCATTGTGGTTTTTCCTGAGCCTGAAACCCCTGTAACTACTGTTAATTTGCCTTTCGGAATATCGACTTTTAGCGGTTTAACCGTGTGAATTTTATCGGTTTCCAAGTGAATTTTGCCGTGTTTAAATACTTCTGAAGTTTCCGAGATTTTCTGAACCCGTACTTTTGATTTTCCTGACAAAAATCCGCCGATTATGGAGTTTTTGTTGTTTTCTAACTCTTCTACCGTGCCTTGTGCGATTACATATCCGCCGTTAACGCCGGCTTTGGGACCCATTTCGATAATATGGTCGGCTTCTTTCAAAATTTGAGTGTCGTGGTCAACAAGAATAATTGAATTTCCGTCTGAGAGCAGGTCGTGTAAAACACCTTTTAAACCGACAATATTTGACGGGTGCAACCCGATTGACGGTTCATCAAGAACATACAAAACTCCTGTTGTTCTGTTGCGTACGGAACGGGCAAGTTGCATTCTTTGTCTTTCACCAGTCGAAAGCGTTGAGGCGGTTCTATCTAGTGACAAATACCCTAAACCTAAATCCATAAGTCGTTTTGCTACACTTTGGAAGGAGTCGCAAATGCTTTCTGCCATTGGTTGCATGTCTTTTGGAAGTGAGGTCGGAACTTGTTTTACCCACTCGACAAGTTCTGATAGTGCCATTTTGCAGGCTTGGTCTAAACTTATTCCCAACAGTTTTGGGTCTCTTGCTTTTTGAGAAAGTCTTGAACCGTTACAATTAGGGCAAATCTCTTGTTTCAAGAATTTCTCAACTCTTTTCATACTCTTTTCGTCTTTGACTTTAGACAGTGTATTTTCAACGGTATAAATCGCATTATAATAAGTGAAATCAAGTTCTCCCGCTTGGTTTGTGTTTTTCGCCTTGTAAAAAATATGTTTTTTCTCGGCAGGCCCGTTATAGACGATATCTTTTTCTTTTTCGTTTAAGTCTTTGAACGGAATGTCCGTGCGAACGCCCATTTCTCGGCAAACATCGGTCATTAAAGACCACATCAAAGTTCCCCACGGTGCGACTGCTCCTTCGTCTATCGTCAAATTTTCATCAGGAACAAGGGTTGATTTGTCAACGGTTCGGACAATTCCTGTTCCGCCACAGCTTGGGCAGGCTCCCTGACTGTTAAAGGCAAGTTCTTCGGCTGAAGGTGCGTAAAAATGTTCTCCGCACACAGGGCAGACAAGTTCCTGTTCGGCTGCAACCGCTAAACTCGGTTCGACATAGTGTCCGTTTGGGCATTTGTGACTTGCAAGTCTTGAAAACATCAATCTTAAACTGTTCAACAATTCCGTGCCTGTTCCGAAGGTACTTCTTACCCCAGGTACACTTGGCCTTTGGTGTAGTGCAAGTGCTGCCGGAACGTACAAAACCTCGTCAACTAATGCCTTTTCAGCCTGTGTCATTCTTCGTCTTGTGTAGGTGGAAAGTGCTTCCAAATATCTTCTTGAACCTTCCGAATATAAAACTCCTAAGGCTAATGAGGATTTTCCCGAGCCTGAAACTCCTGCTATTCCTACTATTTTGTTTAGCGGAACTTCTACGTCTATATTTTTTAGGTTGTGAACTCTTGCACCTTTTATTTTTATTGAATTGATTTCATGCGTCATTATAAAATTTGCCCTCTCATATTAATTATAAATATTCTAAAATAAATTTGCAAACGATATTCTTTTCTTAGCTATATTTGACTAGGCTGTGTTTTAATGCAATAATCGGGGCATGAATTATATTTTTTATTTCTTAATCGTTGCATCAATCATAATCGGAGCAATAAATGGGAAACTTCAAGATGTCGTAAATTCAATTATGGACGGGGCTGAATTGTCCGTTAAAATTGCATTTTCGCTAATCGGAATTATGGCTTTTTGGCTTGGAATGATGCGAATTGCAGAAAAATCAGGAATTATTAAATTTATTTCAAAACTTTTGCAACCGATTACGAAATTTTTATTTAATGAATTACCCGAAAACTCCCCTGCAATCGGCGATATCGCAATGAATTTCACGGCTAACGCCTTCGGGCTTGCTAATGCGGCAACCCCTTTCGGGATTCGTGCAATGGAAGAATTACAAAAAGAGAATAAAGAGAAAAAACAGGCTTCAAATTCGATGTGTTTGTTTTTGGGAATGAATACCGCAGGATTTCAACTTATTCCGACAACGGTTCTTGCCGTCTTGGTCGGAATCGGTTACAAAAATCCGACCGAAATTATCGCTCCGACACTTATTGTTACTTCGATTGCGTTTGTCTCCGCTATTTTAATTGCAAAGATTTTTCAAGGTCTGACGGCAAAGAAAGGCGACAGTGAAAATGGTTAAATTACTGAATATAATTTCGCTTTGGGCATTGCCTGCTATTCTTATTACAGTGCTAACCGTAGGGTTAATTAAAAAAGTTTCCGTTTATGAAGAGTTTACCGTAGGTGCAAAAGACGGGTTCAAGGTAGCGGTAAAAATTATTCCGTATTTGGTCGCAATTATTGTCGGAATTTCAATGTTCAGAGCAAGCGGAGCAATCGATCTTTTAGCAAAACTTTTCGCACCTGTTTTGACAAAATTCCATATAACTTCAGATGTTTTACCGTTAATGATTGTACGTTCACTTTCTGGTTCTGGTGCTCTTGGAATTTTCTCGGACATTGCAAATACTGCAGGTCCTGATGCTTATTCAACAAAACTTGCCGCAATTATGCTCGGCAGCAGCGAAACGACATTTTATGTGCTTGCCGTTTATTTTGGAGCGGTTGGAATTTCTAAAATCAGATATGCCCTTGTTGTCGGATTATTGGCGGATTTTATCGGAATTGCTGCAGCTGTTTTGGTGTGTAGCCTGATGTTTGCATAGCCTCAAGCCAACTTTGGGTATATTCCTTAACTTCGTCTTCTACAACTTTGCGGACAACGATTGCATAATTAATATTAATACAGTCGATTTTTTCGATTTCTTCAATAATGTAAGCCTTGCTTCCGCAATTATGGCAAAATCCGTCCTCAGGCACGACCTCATCTTTGCGAATTGTTGCTCTTTCTTTCATTCCGCAGCACGCACATCTTGCAATGTACCAGTGATTTTCAACGAGTTCCCCGCAATCGGGACAATATCCGATGTCGTTTTCAAGCGGCACATGGTTGTGGTGGCATTTGTGATTAATATTAAATATTTCACTCCAAAACATACTAATAATTTAATGTCTTTAGCTGAAAAGTCAACCCTTTCCACGTTTAAAATGCTGTTTGTAAATAAATGTTACAAATTAAATCGTTTCTGAAATCGCAGGGGGCTGAAATACTTTATATATGTAAGAGCAACAAATAAATAAGAAGAGGATAAAATTATGGCTATTGCAAATTTACAAGAAAAGTTGTTATTCTTTACACAACAAAAAAGTCGTATTTCAAACCAATTATCAAATGTTCAGATGAATCAATTATCTGCAACAAAACAAATTCAAACAAAACAACAAAATTTTAACCAACAATTATCTGCTTTGTACTATGATGATGAATATGGCTACGGTACTGATGAATACAGTGAACAGTATGAAATCTTATTAAATGAACACGAGTTTGAAATGGCAAGTATAAACTCGTGGGAATCTCAACTGGAACTTGAAAAAGAAAACCTTGAAAACCAGTTGAACGAGGTTCAAACCTATGAAACTTCTTGGCAAAAATTATTGTCAACAAATATCAAAAACGACTTCTCTTATGGAAGCGTTGGTGGTAAATAAGGCTAAGGTTTTAGTTTTTGCCAAAACTATAATTTATGATAAAAAAATAACCCGACTGATAAAATCGGGTTATTTCTTTTATAAAAAGTTGTCTTCTCTAAACTATGCTTTAGCAGCACCTGATTTAGAAATGATTTCTTCTTCGATGTTTCTAGGTACTTGTTCGTAGTTATGGAATTCCATAGAGAAAGTCCCACGACCTTGAGTGTTAGATCTCAAGTCTGTAGCGTAACCGAACATGTTAGCCAACGGAACCAATGCTCTAACGATTACGTTACCTGTGTTTCCTTGAGGTTCTTGACCTTCAACACGACCACGTCTTCTAGAGATATCACCGATGATTGTACCTGTGAATTCATCAGGAATTTCGATTTCAACTTTCATCATAGGTTCAAGAATGCAAGGTTGTGCTTTTCTTGTACCTTCCTTGATAGCCATTGAACCGGCAATTTTGAATGCCATTTCAGATGAATCGACTTCGTGGTAAGATCCATCGTAAAGTTCAACTTTAACGTCAATCATAGGGAATCCTGCTAGGATACCGCCTTCAAGAGCTTCTTCCATACCTTTTCTTGCAGGTTCGATGTATTCTTTCGGAATAGCACCACCGACGATTTTGTTTTCAAATACAAATCCTGCATTTTCTTCAGCCGGAGAAATTCTGATTTTAACGTGACCATATTGACCTTTACCACCTGACTGACGAGCAAATTTAGAATCTTGATCGGCAGTACCTCTGATAGTTTCTCTGTATGCAACTTGAGGCTTACCGATGTTAGCTTCTACTTTGAATTCTCTCATCATACGGTCAACGATGATATCCAAGTGAAGTTCGCCCATACCGGAAATGATTGTTTGACCTGTTTCTTCATCAGATTTAACTCTGAATGACGGATCTTCTTCAGCAAGTTTTTGAAGAGCGATACCCATTTTATCTTGGTCAGCTTTTGTTTTAGGTTCAATAGCAACTGAGATAACCGGTTCAGGGAAAGTCATTCTTTCCAAGATGATAGGAGCTTTTTCATCACACAATGTGTCACCTGTAGTTGTGTCTTTCAAACCAACTGCAGCACAGATGTCACCTGCGTAAACTTCTGATTCTTCAATTCTTTGGTCAGCATACATACGAACCAATCTTGAAATACGTTCTTTCTTACCGTTAGTAGAGTTCAAAACGTAAGAACCTGAAGTGATGATACCTGAGTAAACTCTCAAGAAAGTCAAACGACCTACGAACGGGTCTGTCATAACTTTGAATGACAATGCTGAGAATGGTTCTGAGTCTGAAGAGTGTCTTTCAGTTTTTGTACCGTCTTCCAATTCACCTTCGATAGCTTTTACATCAACAGGTGATGGCATGTAATCAACAACTGCGTTCAACAATAATTGAACACCTTTATTTTTAAATGCTGTACCGCAAGTTACAGGAACGATTTTGTTATCGCAAACTGCTTTTCTCAATACTGCTTTCAATTCATCGATAGTAATTGATTCAGGATCGTCAAAGAATTTTTCCATCAATGCATCATCTTCTGAAGCGATAGCTTCAACCATAGCATCGTGGTATTCTTGAGCTTTTTCCATCATATCAGCAGGGATAGCTTCTTCTCTGATGTCTGTACCTAAATCGTTAGTGTAGATTTCGGCTTTCATAGTCATAAGGTCGATAAGACCTGTGAATTTATCTTCAGCACCGATTGGCAACTGAATAGGAATAGCGTTAGCACCTAATCTGTTTTTGATTTGGTCAACAACTCTGTAGAAGTCAGCACCGGTTCTATCCATTTTGTTTACGAATACCATACGAGGAACTTCGTATCTGTTAGCTTGACGCCATACAGTTTCTGATTGAGATTGTACACCACCTACTGCGCAGAAAACGGCTACAACACCATCTAATACACGAAGTGAACGTTCTACTTCGATTGTGAAGTCAACGTGGCCTGGGGTGTCAATAATATTAATTTGGTGTCCTTTCCAAGAAGCAGTAACGGCTGCAGATTGGATTGTGATACCTCTTTCTCTTTCTTGTTCCATAAAGTCGGTTACAGAAGCACCGTCATGTGTTTCACCGATTTTGTGTGTTTTACCTGTATAGAATAAAATACGTTCTGTAGTGGTTGTTTTACCTGCGTCAATGTGAGCAGCAATACCAATATTACGGATTTTATCCAATGGTGTCTTTCTAGGCATATTTGGTTTCCTTTTCTATAATAGTATCCTTAATTATAATATAATTTTCTCACAAACAAGACTTTCGGCAAGTAATATTTACAATTTTTCATAAGTTATGAAAATCCAGCTTTTAAGTGTGTTTTGCGCTAAGTATAATCCCGATTTTTCAAAATTTTTAGTTTCAAAGTTTTTAAAATAATTTCCATAAATGTCATTTGTATATTGTTTAACATCAATTATTTTGAAATTTTTTTCAATAATATTAAATAAACATTCATAAGAATATGATGAAATTACTTCTCCCATATAACTTGCGTCAATTTCTTCTTCTGATAGGGCGTATTTTATGTTTGAAGAAGAAAGATGTGGATTGTATTGATTTTTATTTAAAATTTGAAGATATTTTTCTTGCGTTGAAATAAAAGGATTAGAATCAGAATTAAAACAAAGAATTATTTTATCCCCTTTTTTGATATTATTTTCTTTTAAAATATTTAAAACATAGTTTTCAAGGGCATTATCAACTTTTTTATTTTTAATTATCGGTTTAATTAGAGTTTTAATGTTGAATTTTGAGGCTTTTTTGCTTAAATCTTTTCCAAAAATAAGTGAAAACATAAATCTTGAATTAAGTGCCGACATTTTTTCATAATCAAAATCAATTATATTTTTATCTTTATAATAATATTTTAAAAATCTTGCCCCGTTTGTCATAAAAATCGGGGTTTTAGAGGATATTTTTTCATCTTTAAAATATTGATTAAAACAGTTATAAATTTTAATTTTGTCAATATCTCTTTTTTCAAGAGGATAAAAATTTGTTATGAATAAATTAATGAATAAAAAGAAAAATAAAATTCCATATTTTAATTTTTTGTTTTGAATTTCACTTAAACTAAAACCAAAACAAACTAATAAAATTAAACCAACGCTATAAAGATAAAATGGAATAAAGCCTGTTACATCTAGTTTTGAAATGGTTATATAAAAAATTAAAATTAAAAAACCAACTAAAAAAAGTTTTCTATTTAATTTATTTTTAATTATTCCAAAAATAATTAAACCTACCCCTAAAACAACAGGAATTAAAGAAAAAATAACAAAACCAAATAACGATAAATAATCAAACGAATTGTTTTTAATTGAAACAATGACATTTAAAATTAATGAACAGGCTTGAATTGTGTCTTGGTTACAACAATAGTTTATAAATGGCGAAAAATAATCGTTTAAAAAGTTATAAAAAGATAATCCTGAAAAAGAAACATAAGCGCTGTGTGGGCTAATTATGTTATTAAATGCGCAAAATGTTTGTTTAAGTAAAATTGGCAGATATAATAAAAATCCTAAAAATGAAATTAAAACAGATTTTAAAATATCTTTGTTTTTATCTTTTTGAAAAAGTAAAATTAAAAAATAATCAATTCCAACGCATATAAAACCAAGGGTTGAGCTTAAAATAAAAAAGAAATTTATAATTCCAAATTTAATAAAACCTTTGTTTTGCTTTAAAATTTTAATTAAATAATAGATATTTATCGAAAATAATAAAAAACATAAGCAATAGAATTTTATAAAACTAACAGTTGAAATATTAAGATGGAAAATAGCTAAAATTAAAGCTAAAATAAGCCCAGTTTCTTTGTTTTTTAAAAGGTTGCCTATTTTATAGAAAACAAAAATATTTACAATTGAAAAAAATAAATTTAGAAGTCTTAAATAAATCCATTCATTTTGAAAATATGTTAAAAAATGAACAATAAGATAATATAATGGTGCATGATAATCAATTATAGCCGAGGTTTTAAGAATTTCAAAAGGAAATTTTAACCCTGCAATTGAAACCATTGCAAGTTCATCAAAATTATATCCTTGGATAAATAAATCGTAATTAAATCTTAAAAAAAATCCTAAGAATATTATTAAAATAAGGATGTAATTTGATTTAATGAAATTTAAAATTTTTTCTTTCATATTTTAATTTTATCAAGTTGCAAGATAAAATATCAAATTTTTAAAATTCATACATATATTTGTTTTGCTTTTTAAAAAATAACATTAAAATAATAAAAAAGTGAGGTAATAAAATGGCTAATTTAATAGGTTCAAGTTTATTTACAGGTGCAATTTCAGGTTTAAATTCAAACTATCTTTTGCTTTTAAACGGTGCAAGCGGTTTAACATTAGATAATATTTTAAATCCTTCAAGTGATACAGTTAGATATACTGTTAATCAAACCTTTAGAACATATATGATGACTAATTTTAATCAAATTGATATGGATGGCGATGGTCAAATTAATACAAAAGATTTGAACAACTATGTTACAAGATTAAAAACCCAAGGTATGACTTATAATGAATTATCTCAATTATGTTCATCAGGTGGTTCATCTATGAGTAGCTTATTAGATACAGTTTTATCTAACTTTAATGTAATTGATACAAACCACGACGGCAGAGTTACCCAAGGGGAAATTAATGCCTATAGAATTAATCAAGAAATTAAAGACGTAAAAGAAAAATATCCAAAAATTAACCCAACTCAAATGTCAATGTTTATTGAGTCTGATGTTGCAAATGATGACACATCAACAAAAAGCGAAGATAGAGTTTTTGGTTAAAAAAAATAAATATAAAATTAAAAGCCCGAGAACCTCGGGCTTTTTTATTTGGCACAAATATATGGATTGATTACACTATTAAGTTATGCTGCGTTAAGCAAGCTGAATTGTTGAACTTTTGATTTCTGTACTAATTGCGCTTGAAACGGCTTCGATTTCATTAGATATGCTTTCCATTTGAGCTTCTATTTGAGTTTTTTCTTGTTCTAGCGCTGTTTCTTCGTCGTTTGCTTCTTCTTCAATCATCGCCATTTCATCTTCCCAATAAGATTTTTCAGAATTTGTGTCTGCTTCTTGTGTTTGAAGAAGTTCACTTAGTTCGTTTTGATAATCAGTTAAAGTTTTTCCGCTTGAATCTGTATAATCTGCGGTTGAAACCTTTGATGATGACGAACTAGAGCTTGAAGTTGAGCTTGAGCTTGACGAACTGCTAGAGCCTGATGAAGTTGAGCTATTTGAGCTTGTTGCTGCTTGGTTATTATTAGCTTCGGCAACAGCTTCTCTAATAGCGTCCATTTTTTCTCTAATGTCTGACTTTTGATCGTTGTACTGCTCTTTAATGTCATTTAATTGTTGGTTTTTATCATTAGTCAACACGGTTTGTTGATAATGATAATCTCTTGCCATCTGTCTTTCTTCTCTTGAGATTTGAAGTTCTCTCATTTGATAGTCGGCATGAGAACGTTTTAATTCCTTTTTCCTTAAGGTTAATGTAACCCATCCCATTGTGTGTGCCTCTTTCTTCCCTATTTATTTCTTAGTAGTGTGTTATTTTATCCTTACATATTAATAAAGAAATTTTATGTTAAATTATTGCCCGCTTTATATAATGCGTATATACGATTATTTACAAAAGTTAACAATCTTTTCTAAGGAAGTCGATTAGACATCTGCCATATTTTTTAGATTTAATTATTGTTAATTTAAAATCATTATTTTGTATGATTTTTTCAAGGTCTATATCGTTTTGTTTGTCATATTCAACAATGATTACCCCTTTATCTTTTAAAAGTTCATCTGCTTTTTTGATAATGGGTGTGTAATCATTTTGCCAAGGAGGATCAAGATAAATAACATCAAATTTTTCTTTTGGCGAAAATAAAAGAGCGTTTGTTATTGTTAAATTTGGTTTTTGCTTAATTTTAGAATAATTATTTTTAATAATTTGAGCACTTTTAGGGTTAATTTCAACCTCAAATACTCTAAAACCCCTTGAAAGTGCTTCAAGCCCCATAATGGCACTTCCGGCAAACATATCTAAAAATAAATTATCTTCTAAAGAAATAGAATTAAGCATATTAAAAACGCTTTCTCTAACTTTTGATAATGTAGGTTTAGCGCTTTTAGGTACATCAATTTTATGTCCCTTAAATTGCCCACCTGTCAGATACATTTTCTTTCTCCTTTTTATAAAATTAATTTACCATGAAAAAAATAATTGTTATAGGAGGTGGCGCCGCAGGCGCTAAAGCGGCTTCAAAAGCTAAAAGATTAGAACCAAATAACCGAGTTGATTTATATACAAGAGGGCAAAACATCGCCTATTCTTTGTGTGGGTTGCCATATTTTATTGAAGGTTATGTTAAAAATATTGAAGAATTGATAATTAGAACTCCAAAAGATTTTGAAAAAAATGGAATTAATGTTTTTTTAAATTCTGAATTACAACAAATTCATCCTGAAGAAAATTGTGTAATAATTAACAATAATCATATTTTTTACGATGAACTTATTTTGGCTCTTGGTGCTCATGTTAATCTTTTAGATGTTAAAAATTCTAATGCGCAAAATATTTTTACCCTAAGAAGTTTAAAATCAGGTGTTGAAATTAAAAATATAATGGAAAAATCTAAAACTGTTTTAATTGTTGGCGCAGGCTATATCGCCATTGAATTAACTGAAGCATTTTTAAAAAATGGCTTAAATGTTATAATTGTTGAAAAAAATTCTTCTTTTGCAAATGATTTTGATGATGATTTTTCTCATTTAATTTATGATTTAATCACTTCAAAATATTCTAGTTTTGTTAAAACATATTTTAATTCTTCTATTGAAAGTTTCCTAAAAGATGAAGAAGGACAGTTTTCGGGCGCCATTTTATCTGACGGAACAAAATTTGAAGCAGATTTTTGTGTTTTAGCAACAGGTGCTTCACCTAACACTGAAATTGCTAAAAACGCAGGTATTAAACTCGGCTCAACGGGTGCAATTAATGTTGATAAAAAAATGAGAACAAATATTCCAAATATTTACGCTTGTGGGGATTGTGCGCAAAAATATTCAATAATCACTCGTCAGCCGATTTACCTTGGACTTGGAACAGTTGCAAATAAAGAAGGCAGGGTTGCTGCGATTAATGCCGTTGGGGGAAGTAATTTTGAAAATTTTGATGGAGTTTTAAATTCTGTTATAACAAGATTTTTTGATTATGCTATTTCAAAAACAGGTTTAAGTTATAAAAAGGCACTTGGTTTGAGTTCTAAAATCAACATAGAACCCATTTTTGCTAATGTCGTTAAAAAGGATAAAGCTGGCTATATGCCTCAAGCAAGAGAATTAACCCTTAAACTTGTAGCAGATAAAAGAAGCGGCGAGATTTTAGGCGCTCAAGCCATTGGCTTTTTAGGTAACGTTGCTCAAAGAATTAACACCGTTACATCTGCCCTAAAATCGAGAATGACGGTTGAAGAGCTTTTACATTTAGACTTACCTTATTCACCGCCATTTTCAAGTTCGATTGACCCTTTGTTAACTGCTTGTTATAAACTCAAAGAATTGATGGATTAAGCATTTAAAATTGCATATTCATCTTGAGCATATCTTCCAGCGCTTGATGCTTTAACTTCAACTAATTCAAGGCTATATTCTTTAATTAAACTTCTTAAACCTTGAGTAACATTTAAAGCAAATAAATCAAAATTGATGTTTTCTAATCTGTTTTCTTTTTCAACACTTGTAAATTTCATAAACAACCCCCATTACACTTTGTTTTGTTTTAACTAACTTTCTACATTATTATAAAGTATTTCTTTATTAAAAAATTGCCTTTTTTGTTTTTCTTTTGTAACATTTCTTAATATTCTTTTGTGTATAATGATGTTATGAAAAAAATAATAGTTATCTCAGGTAAGCAATATAGTGGAAAAGACACTTTGGCTAAAATTCTTTTAGAAAAACTTAAAGACTTTAGAAGAATAGGCATAGGGGACGCAATTAAAATTGAATATGGCAAGCAAAATAATCTTTCTTTTGAAGAAATTGAAAAAGATAAACATCTTTATAGAAATGATTTGATTGCTTTAGGAAACAAAGGAAGAAGTATTGACCCTGATTTTTGGCTTAAAAATCTTTCAGGAATGGATAAAATAATTGTTCCTGATTTAAGAGTTATCCACGAGGCTGAATTTTTTAAAGAAAGAGGCGCTTTTTTAATTAGAGTTGAATCAGATTTATTTCATCGCTCTCAAAGAGGGGTAATTGTTAATGCGCAAGATTTAACCGAAACCCAGCTTGATGATTATCAAGATTGGGATATCGTTGTTGAAAATAATTCTGATTTAGAGGCTTTAAACAAAAAAGCCGACGAAACTTTAAAAATAATTAAAAATTTCTTCGGCTTTTAAATTTATCTATAGTTTAAATTAGCTTAATGTTAATTTAGAACTATCTATATC
>OIYG01000709.1_pt1 | contig 30302 bp, 27 predicted proteins | sample 1587861 | NCBI WGS metagenome assembly OIYG01 (sample SAMN03283272) | human gut metagenome | biome: human-associated habitat; material: feces | host: Homo sapiens | place: Peru | collected 2012 | reverse complement strand
TGGCGAGGGTAATGAAGAAGTCGAGGATGCTGTCCGCCGCCATGACTTTTATTATCGGCGAGCCCGTGACTCGGTAAACGCCGCGGTAGGCGAAGAACATAACGAGCTTCACGGCGACTGTTATCAGCAGCAGCACGAGATAGTGCGTGAGATATGATATAGGCGTGGGATAGAACAGCCTCTCGAGCGAATTATATGCGAAATAAAGGCCGGTAAGAAGTATTATCACCGACATCACGAACGAGAAAAACTGCTCGGACTTTTTGATTATCGCGCGCGCAGCCTCGCTCGTCGAGCTCAGCAGGGCGGCAAAGCAAATAAACGCCGCAAGTCCCGACAGGCTGTCGAACATATTGTTCACGGCGTCCGAATATATGCTGATGCTGTTTGCGCTCAGACCGACATAGAGCTTAACGGAAAACAGAGCGACATTCAGAGCGAATGCCGCCGCGCAGGTTATAACTGTTATTTTATCGTTTCTTTTCATGGTTCACCCGAACAGGGAAAGCCGAGCCTTTTTTGTCCCGGGAAAAGGGCAGGGCGGAGCTTCTCAAGCTTTCGCGGAATTAAACAACTCTTTTCAAAGTTCTATTGTAAAATCTGTGTAAAATATACTGCTCCATCATTCTACACGAATGTGTGTCAAGAGTCAACAGAAAAATATCGTTTGGTAAAAATTTCGAGTCTTTTTGCGATAAGCTCGGCCGCGATGTCCTCAAAAAAAGAAGATTCCCGTTTAAAGCCCTACTTTAGACTTATTTTTACCGCTTCGGGCGATTATATACATTGAATATACGGGCAACGTGTGGTATAATTTCATCTGCCTGAGAAAAGGAGGCCTTTTTTTATGCAGCGAATAACCAGCTTTTCCGTCGACCACGACTATATAGTTCCGGGGATGTACGTCTCGCGTATCGACGGCGACATAACGACATACGATCTTCGCACCCGCAAGCCGAACTGCGGCGACTATATGGACAATGTCACCATGCATTCTATGGAGCATATGCTCGCAACGTTCCTGCGCAATTCGGACGCGGCGGAGGATGTTATATATTTCGGGCCGATGGGCTGCCGCACGGGCTTCTATCTGCTCATGCGCACGCAGAACCATGAGCGCGCGCTCGAAAAAGTCAAAGAGGCGCTGAGAAAAACAACAGACGCGCCGGAGATGTTCGGCGCATCGCGCAAGGAGTGCGGCAACTATAAAGAGCTGAGCATCGAGGCGGCGCACAAAGAGGCGGCTCGTTATCTCGAGCAGCTCGAGAGCCGCGAGCAGAATTTCAAATATCCGACAGAATAAGGGGAGACAGCTATGACAGGAATAATCGGAGCGAAGGAAATCGAGATAGAGGCGCTCAACGCGCAGATGGAGAACAGGCAGACAAGGACAGTCAGCGGCATCGAGTTCACGAGCGGCACGCTCTATGGACGCGAGGTAGTTACCGCTGTTTGCGGAATAGGCAAGGTGTTCGCGGCGATGTGCGCTCAGACGATGATCTTGCTCTATTCCCCCGACAGGATAGTAAACACGGGCGTCGCCGGGAGCCTGAGCACGAGCCTCAATATAGGCGATATAGTAGTCAGCGATTATGTCGTTGAGCACGACATGGACACGAGCCCGCTGGGCGACCCTGTGGGCATGATATCGGTCATAAATATAGTCGATATCCCCGCCGACGGAGAGCTTGCCGAAAAAATCTGCGCCGCGGCGAGGGAAGTAGGCAATATCATCTGCGTCAAGGGCAAGATAGCCTCGGGCGACTGCTTTGTCAACACCGCGGAAAAGAAGGAATATATTTCGAAGACCTTCGGCGCCTTGGCCTGCGAAATGGAGGGCGCTGCGATAGGCCAGGTCTGCTATGTGAACAGAGTTCCGTTCTGCGTTATCCGCGCCATATCCGACGCGGCGGACGGATCATCTTTTATGGATTATTCAAATTTTATCGCCCTTGCCGCAAAGAATTCGGCTGCGGTTCTAACGGAGTTGCTCAGAAGCGGGAATTGACAGACTTTTTTGACTTTTTTTGATTTTACTCTTGACTCAACGCCCGATTTGTGATATATTAGTCGAGCGTTGAGACGCTGGTGTAGCTCAGCTGGTAGAGCAGCTGATTTGTAATCAGCAGGTCGGGGGTTCGAATCCGTCCACCAGCTCCAGTTTTTTCCAATCTCAACGAAGTGAATATGGAAGAGTTCCCGAGTGGCCAAAGGGGGCAGACTGTAAATCTGTTGTCGTCGACTTCGGTGGTTCGAATCCACCCTCTTCCACCAGAAAAAGGCACTTGCAGTTGCAAGTGCCTTTTTCAATGCAGCTCGTTACTGTCAAACGGGAGGAGCAGCTTCGCCGTGAAATTTTGCTCCGCAAACGAGAAATACGCCTACGGCGTGTAAAGGAGCGAACTTCATTTGACAACATTTAAACTAAAAAGAGCGCCCCGTTTTAGAGGGTGTTTGCAAGACATAAAACCGACCTGTGGCTCATAGGTCGGTTTTTTATATTATTGCACGGTGCATAAAAGTGAGCCCTTTATCGGTTTGATAAAGTGGGATTTGCGGGGGAGCTGCAATTACGGCTCACCGCAGTGAAGCCGAGACTGAGAGGTTACTGTACGGATTCGCCTTTTTGCATAGACTGTTTTGTTTTTCAATGCTTTTGCAGGGCGCGGTGACTTGACGCACCGCTGTCGCCGCAGGCGGTACAGAGGTTAAGCCTCAGGCAGAGAGCGTATTACACGACACGGACGAAATGAATAGCTTTTCGCAGTTCCGTTATAGCGGCAAGCTCAGCGAATCTTTTATCGACTGCGGGGAGTCGGCGGGCGGGGAAAAGAAACGACTGCGCCCCCGCAAACACATCACAATGCAAATTGTGAATAAAAATAATAAAAGTTTATATTTTCTGGGACGAAACAACCCGTCGGAAATGGCTGAAAAAACAGAAAAAGAAAAGGGAAAATTGCGAAAATTTAAAATATTTTGAATTTTTGTGCCGAAAAACCGTGTTCATACCGCGTAAAAGGCGTTTCATACCAAGTCTATTGACAAAGGAATTTTTTCTGTTATTATGCAGCTATATACAAATAATAGAAGATTGTTTGATTTTTTTATAAAACTTGAAGCACAAAAGCGAAAAAAGCCGGGGGACTGTAAAGATGGAAGAGAATTATGTGTGGATAATCATATCCGCTGTGACAGCTGTAATTGCGGTTTTTATTCTTCTCGTCACGCTGCGAGCAAGGAAGAAAAAAACGGAAGATTACTTCAAGGAGAATCTGCGCAAGGTTATCCGTGACGAGGCTATCGCACGGGCGTTGAACAATTACAGCGGCAGCGAAACGGGCAATCACTGGTTGGTGCGCATAAACGAGGTGAGCCCCATTGATTCGCGCGAGCATTTCTTCACCCTTGACGCTCCTCTGACTATCGGGCGCGAGTTCAGCCTCAATCGGCTGTGCGTCTACGACGCCAAGGCGGACAAGCGGCAGGTGCGCGTTGAGGTGAAGAGGAACACCCCGGTAATTATCGGCGTGGGACAAAGCGGCGAAACCGTATTTTTTTATAAGAAGAAGCACGGGCGCGACATTGTGCGCAGGGTGAATCTGGTTCACGGCATGGAGATAAATTTGTTTACGGGGGACAGGATATTCTTCGGCGATACGGAGATGACCTTCACACTTTATAACGAGGGAAAAGGCATCTGTTGATGCGGCTGATTGAGGGGAAAACAAATGAGCGTAATACTTTCCGCATACACGAAAAATGCATTCAAAGAGTATGTACTTCCGAATATTGACAACACGAACTACAAGATAGTTTTTGAGAGCCGTATATTCGGGACATCTGAGGACACAGAGGTTAATTTCGATATAATCGAACAAAATTGGCGTATTCTCCCCGGGGACGGGTATACGCTTGACGGCGCATCGGATTTCGGAGTCGTCCTGACGGACGGCACGGAGCTGAACATATGCTGCTTAGACGGGACAAACATACATATTTCCGTCGCCTATACCGAGGAAAATTATATCTACACCCGAAAGTTTGCCATCCCCTCGGGTGTAACTCAAATAACGATAGGTTCCGCAGAGGATAACGATATCGTCTGTACGGGATCTAAATTTCTTTCAAGACACCATGCGAGACTGTTTCTTCTGCCCGACGGCTGGTACGTTGAAAACATGAGCAAAAACGGTGTCTTTATCGATTCTGTCAGGGTCAATTACAAGGAGAGTCTCAGCTACGGCGCGTTTATCAATATTATAGGAATAAAGATAGTGTTCCTCGGCGACACGCTCGCCGTAAACGGCTACGGGGAAATCTCGGTCTCCGGCAAGCTTATCCCGATAAATACGGACTCAAGCAATGTTCCGACCGTCAAAAAGGAAAAAGTCCGTTCGTTTTTCAACCGCGCGCCGAGAATCTTCGATGATCTTATAACCGAGAAGATAGAGATAGAGGCGCCGCCCTCTCCGATAAGAGAAAACAGGAGGCCGCTGTTTATGACCATCGGCCCCGCCTTCACCATGGCTATCCCGATGGTTTTAAGCTGTGTTCTCATGGTCTACGCTTCAAAAAAGGCGGGCGGAACTTCCGGCGGCTTTATGCTGACGGGCGTCATAACCGCCGTGGCCTCGGCGGTGCTCGGCGTGTTTTGGGCGCTGATGAACATACGCTATGAAAGAAAGAAGAATGTCGAGAGCGAAAGTCAGAGATTTGAATCGTACAGCGACTATCTTATGACTATGGCGGAAAAAGTAAAATCCGCATACGAGCATAACACCGACGCGCTGCTTTCGAGATATCCGAGCTCGGCGGAATGCGCCGAAAAAGCGCCGGAGAGCTCGAAGCTCTGGAACCGCAACATTTCTCACACCGACTTTCTCTCGCATCGAGTAGGCCTCGGCGAGCTTCCGTTCCAGGCGGAAATATGTATCCCCAAGGAGAAGTTCTGCCTGATAAAGGATTCGCTTGCCAAGAAGCCGCAGCTTATACATGACACATATTGCAACCTGAAAAACGTTCCGATATGCGTTGACCTTATGGAGAATCATATAATAGGTATTGTCGGCGGAAGGGACAAGCTCGGCGCATATGAGGTTGTAAGAAATCTGTCCGTTCAGATAGCGGCGTCCAACTGCTATACAGACGTAAAGCTCTGCTATGTGTTCTCCGAAAACAGCTTTAACAAGCAGATGTCGTTTGCCAAGTGGCTGCCGCACTGCTGGTCGGAGAATAAAAAGACCCGTTTTTGCGCCTGCAGCAAGGACGAGGCGAGCGACGTGTTCTTCGAGCTCACAAAAGTGTTCAGAATGCGCGAGGACTCGCTCCGGAGCGGGTCTTCAAAGGACAACTCGCCGCTTCCGCACTATGTACTTTTCCTCGAGGACCTCTCGGTGCTTGAAGGCGAGCCTATCTCAAAATATATCTTTGACAACTCTGACGATATCGGCATAACCACCGTGCTGCTCACGGACAGCTACGAAAATCTCCCGAACAGCTGCGAATGCATAATTTATAACGACGGCGAGCTCACCGGCGTATACACGCCCCAAACGCTTTCCGGTCTCGGCAACAATCTTTTGCACGACGGAGTTTCGCCGGCGCAGGCGGAGGCCTTTGCACGCAAGCTCTCCGACATACAGGTTGCGGAAATATCGGCCGGCGGAGATATCCCGAACAGCCTCTCCTTCCTTGATATGTACCATGTCGAGTCTGTAAAGGATATTCCGATAATCGAAAACTGGAAGAAAAACAGGACTTATGAGAATATGCGAGCGCTTATCGGACAGAAGGCGGGCGGAATCGGCTGCTATCTCGACGTTCACGAAAAGTACCACGGCCCGCACGGTCTGGTCGCCGGAACGACCGGCTCCGGAAAGAGCGAAACGCTGCAGACCTATATTCTCTCTCTCGCCGTCAGCTACAGCCCGGACGACATCGGCTTCCTTATAATCGACTTTAAGGGCGGCGGAATGGCAAACCTGTTCAGCAATCTCCCTCATATGCTCGGACAGATATCCAACCTCTCCGGCAACCAGATTCGCCGTGCCATGATCTCGATAAAGAGCGAAAACCTCCGCCGCCAGCGGGTTTTCGGCGAATACGGAGTGAACAATATAAACGCCTACACGAGACTCCTCAAGAACAACGAGGCGTCTGTGCCCATGCCGCATCTGTTTATAATAATCGACGAGTTTGCGGAGCTCAAGCGCGAGGAGCCGGAGTTCATGAGCGAGCTCATAAGCGTTGCGCAGGTCGGCCGAAGCCTCGGAGTGCACCTCATTCTTGCAACTCAGAAGCCGGGCGGAACGGTTGACGACAATATACGAAGCAACTCTAAGTTCAAGCTCTGCCTGCGCGTGCAGGACAGACAGGACAGCACCGAAATGCTCGGCAAGCCCGACGCAGCATATCTTTCGCAGGCCGGAAAGTGCTATCTCCAGGTCGGAAACGACGAGATCTTCGAGCTGTTTCAGTCGGGCTGGAGCGGCGCTGCTTACAACGAGGATATGATAGGCGTCCAAGCCTCTCCCGCGATACTTGTTTCCATGACGGGAAAGACCGCCATTGTCGGAAACAAGGCGCTCGCAAGGCGCAAGGACGAGGCGCGCCGCGAGTGGCTCGGCGCTTTTGCAAGCTGCGTCTCTGCGGCGGAGCAGGACACCGGTCTGTCCGTTGAGGATGCGGTCAACAACTATGACTGTATGAAGACCCTCGAAAAATGCATATATGATATGCTCTCGCAGATGGGCATAGATTATCCCGCGAGCCAGCACAACACGAGAGCGCTCGAAAACTTTATCGCCCTCTCGGCGGAGCTCGGCACAGACAGAATAGAGTCTATCGCCTCAAAGGCGGAATACACAAAGACCGCGCTGCCCGAAATGAAAGAAAAGACCCAGCTTGACGCGCTGGTCGATTATATGCACGCCCTGGCCGAGAGGTTCGGCTATAAGCGCAACCTGCGCCTTTGGATGCCGCCTCTGCCGGAGAGGTTCGTCATCTCCGAGCTCCCGGAGTTCAGCCAGCACGCCTATTGCGAGGGCAGGTGGCCGGAGCACGACTCATGGTCGCTGTCCGCGCCCGTCGGTCTGTGCGACGACCCGGTGAATCAGACGCAGATTCCGCTCTATGTCGATTTTGCAAAGGACGGACATCTTGCGGTATGCGGAAACGCAACCAGCGGAAAGAGCACCTTCCTTCAGACGCTCATCTGGTCGCTTATAAATATGTATACGCCGGCGCAGCTGAATGTTTATGCCATAGACTACAGCAATCATATGCTCCAGGCCTTTGAAGAGGACAAGCATATCGGCGGAATAATGTATGAAAACGACACCGAGAAAACGGAGAAGTTTTTCTATATGATCTCCGACATTCTCAAAAACAGAAAAAAGACTGTCCGAGGCGGAAGCTTCGGTCAGTATATCCGCGCCCACGGCTATGTCATGCCGGCGATAGTTGCGGTTATAGACAACTACTCGTCGTTCAGGGAAAAGACGGATAACAAATACGAGAGCATAATCTGGGAGCTCTCCCGCGACGGCGCGGCGTTCGGTATATTCCTTGTTATTTCCTCGGGCGGCTTCGGCTCGAGCGAGATACAGAATAAGATAGCGGACAATATACGCAACGTAATAACCCTCGATATGGGCGACAAGCTCAGATATATCGACCTGCTCAGAACGTCGCACATAGATATTCTTCCGGAGCAAAACCGTAAGGGCAGAGGTCTTGTGACCGCCGACGGAACGATATTGGAGTTTCAGACTGCGGTATGCATGGAGGCGGACGACGATTACGAGCGCAGCGAGAAGATAAAGAGCGCGTGCGAGGATATGAATCTGCATTTTGACGGCGCAGGGGCGGCGCCCGTGCCGGAGATACCCGAGAAGCCTACATGGTTCTCGCTCAGCGAAAACCCGCAGTTCAACGAGGCGCTCGAAACGGGCGACCTGCTTCCGTTTGCCTATGAGCAGAAAACCGCTTCCCTTTACAGCATAGATTTGTCCGACACGTTCTGCTATGCGATAAGCGGAAAAAGCCGCAGCGGACGCACGGAAACGCTGAAGGTCATTGCGGCGGCCGCCGCGCAGGGGAACGGAGACCTGTGCATAATAGACTCCCCCGACGGTCAGCTCAAGCACTTCGCGGCAAAGCTTGACTGCGCATATGTTTCCTCAAGGGAGGAGCTGTTTGATTTTGCAAAGGAGCTCGCGGAGATATTTAAGACCCGCAACAGAAAAAAGCGCGAACTGCTTGAAAGCGGCGCGGAGGACGCTGAAATATATCGGAAGATGTGTTCCGAGCGGCGCAAGTGGATTTTCGTCTCCGACTTTGCAAGCTTCCTCGAAACCGTTTACAAGAGCGGCGAGAAGATAGGCTCAATGGCTCCGTTCTTTGAAAACATCCTTGAAAAGGGTCGTCTGCACAATATTTATTTTGTCTTTGATATCAACACGGACGAGACGGTAAGTATGCTCAGCAGAAAGCTCTACGGAACAGTCAGCGGATACAGAACGGGAGTGCATCTCGGCGGTGCTCTTTCTAATCAGAAGATTTTTGACTGCTCGTCGATACCGTATGTTGAGCAGACAAAGGTATATAAGCCCGGAGTAGGTATGGCATTTGACGCGGACGGAGCGACGAAGATTGTTCTGCCGTCCTCAAAAGGAGTTTAAGTATGAATCGGGCAGTGAATTTCAGCCGCAGCAAGGCGGAGCTGAGCCTCCTTGAAAACGAGCTGCGCCACTGTGTCGCACAGAACAGCGACGAGAACTGGGACATACGCTCATACCTGGTTCTCGAGAAATTTGTCGAAAACATCCTCTCAAAAAACTCTTTTGAGATAAGCTGCCTCGATATCACGCAGAGCGGCGCGATTGCGGCCGCGGAGCAGCTGAGAAGAGAATACCCGAAGGCCATGCTCATGCTGATAGCGGATGCGAGCATTGCGCCGACGGAGTATCTCCGTCCGGGAATAGTGGCAAATTCACTTTTGCTGAAGCCTCTGAGTGCCAAGAGCGTTTTCAAAGCCTTTTCGGAGCTGTTCAGCTCCCTTGAGAGGCAAAACGATTCCGACTCGGGCGACGGCGGGGAAAGCTTCTGCATAGAGATACGCGGGGAAAAGCAGTTCATTTCCTACGGAGACATATATTATTTTGAAGCCCGCGAGAAAAAGATTTTCGTCAACACGAAGAACAGCGAGATAGGCTTCTATGCGACTCTTGATACTCTCGCGGACAGCCTGCCGGAGCAGTTTGTTCGATGCCACAGGGGCTTTATAGTGAACAGGAAAAAGATTAAAACGATCTCCTACTCTCAAAAGCTGATTTTTCTCAACAACGATATGCTGGTTCCGCTCTCCCGCGGATATAAGAACAGCCTTGACTCCGCTCTGAAGGGGGGCGCTCAAAGATTAACGGAAACTATTATATAAGCTGCGGCGGCTTGGAGATGCTTGTGCTTATATATAAGCGCAGCGGCAGCAAGCTCCTTTTTCCCGCCGTTTACAGCGAAAAAGAAATGGATGAAAAAATGCTCGTGGCCAAGACCGATGAGCTTACGGGAGCGGGTATATTAAAAGCGCACGGCGACCGCTTCCTGCTCACCGAGCCCTATATATCATTTATAGACGGAATAACGCAGGCGGAGCTGTTTGCGAGTGCGAGCGTTCCCTCGGGCGAAACGCCGCCGCTTTTCGCCTATTTTTGCGAGGAGAAGGTCATCTGCATTGAGGCGGTGCAGACCCGTCCGGGTCAGTTCAGGATATGCGAAAAAGACCGTGACGGGTGGGCTGAGCTCGTGTCCGCGAGGTTCGGAATAGAAAACGAAGCCCCGGCAGACGCCGACAGCTTCATTTTCGGCGGCGAAAAAATCTTTTCCGGCGAATACACGTCCGGCAGGATAGAGGTTTCGGACGCCTTGAACGGCGACCGCCTTATGACGGCTGAGATCGCCGATGTCTTTCCCTATCCGGCAATGAGGTGCGAGTCGGACGGCGAAGAGAGCATGAAATACTTTAACGGAGCGGAGCTGCTTGCGGCGATAGCAGGCTGTCGGAAAGGCGGGATTAGCTGTGATATTGGTTGATATATCGACGCCGATGTTCGAGAAAACATATGATTTCTATTTGGAAGAGAATATAAGCACGGCTCAGATTATAGACGAGGTCATCGGAATAATTGCGGAAAAAGAGGGATATACCTTTTCGCGCAACGACGATATGGCTAACTTAAACCTCTTTGACGAGGACAGGAGACTCCTTTTGAACTCCGAGGAAAGCCTCAGCGCAAACGGGATAAAGAACGGCAGCAGACTGATTTTGGTGTAATTTTGTCCGTTTATCCGCTTAAAAATGCATTTCGTCGCATTTCGGTTTTTTTAATCGGGGGTTATGTTATGATTCAGTCAGCGAAGGGGGGAAGACAATGGTCGTAAATACCTCAAGACTTGAAGAAGGAGCTTCTGACATTCACGCACAGAGCCTGAGAATAGCGCAGATAGGCGAGGAGCTTGAAAAAATCTCCGGCGAGCTTGATACCGGCGGAGGGATGGACGCAATAAGGCTCAGGCTTCGGCGAACCTCGGAGAGGCTGGAAACGGATGCCCGAAAGGCAAACGTCCTTTCCGACCTGCTCGTCCGGGTTTCGGACAGATATGCTTGCACCGAGCAGAACATAGCGAACGCCGAAACGGAGATCTTTCCTGCGGCAAGCGCAAGAGAACAGCTTACGCAAGCGATAAGGAGCCTTCTGGAGGATAAGCAGACGCCCGAGCTCGAAAAAAACAGAAAAAACAACCGGCAGCTTTTTGAAGCGGTCAAAAAATGGATAGAGACAGCCGGTATACAGCCGACGGTAATCGAAGAAAATTTCCCGATGTGGTTTAAGGAAACGATAAAACAGAGATTCGGCAAGGCAGACAATGGAGATGATGTGAAATGAAAATAAAAGTTAACAGCGCCACCCTTGCCTCGGAGGCAAGCGCGATATCGGATCTCGTTAAGGACGCGGAGAAAAAGCTCCAAACGATGTACACTCTGGTGCGCGAGCTCGACAGCAAGTGGGAGGGTCCGGCAAACGAGGGCTTTGTAAATTCGTTCGGCGCGGACTATGAGGAGTTTAAAGCAATCTGCAAGACAGTAGCCTCGCTTGCGTCGAACATGAAGAAAGCGGCGCGCGAATATGAGCGCTGCGAAAACGAAATCACAGACGGCATAAAGCGTCTGAACATCTGAAACGGAGGAGAGCAGCTATGGCAAACAATTCAATAGGCGCCTACACCCTGCGCGTCACCCCGGAAGAGGTTCAGGCCTGCGCGGCAGAGCTCTACGGCAAGGTCAGTGCGGTGCGCGGAATATTTGAAGAGATAGACTCAAGAATATCGGCCACCGCGAACTACTGGGAAAGCGACGCCGCAGACAAATATCGCGCGGAATATAAGGGCAGCGAGAAGAAAGTGACCGCGATGCTCTCCGCCATGTCCGAGCACGCAAAGGCACTGGATCTTATCGGCGCCGAATACACGAAGACCGAAAAAATAAATGTCAGCGAAGTGGCGGAAACTTTGCTCGGCAACGTGATCGAGTGAGGTGAGGCGTATGGCAACTTACAGTGAAATAAGAATCAACTACAACAACGCAAGGGCAAAAGCATCAAAGATAGAGGAGCTTGCCGCGCAGCTTCGCGCGATAGCCAAGCAGGACCTTGAAGGCTCGCTGAATATGCTTTCAAACGAGTGGACGGGCGACAGTGCGACGGCCTTTCGCAGCAAGGGAGAAGCGCTCGGCAAGGAGCTGCTTGAAACGGCAAAGCTCATGGAGAACACCGCAAGGGCGATAAGAAAGACCGCAAAGAACATATACGACGCCGAGCGGGCGGCAATCGATATTATCGAGGCGCGCAAGCAGCTCGGAGGAGGCTTCGGCGGAGGCAGCGGCGGAGGCTCCTGGTAACGCGAAGGCCGGCATAAGCTTTACAAAATGCCGAGAGGCATAAAATAAAATTAAAAAAACGGAGGAAATTATCATGGCAGAAATTCTTACAACATCAGCGCAGCTCAGAAGCAAGGCGGAGGAGCTCTCAAACATCAACGCAAAGTTCAAGCAGCAGGTCGATCAGCTTGAGAGCACCGAGACGGCGCTTGTCTCGATGTGGGAGGGCGATTCCAAGGAGGCGTTCCACGGCGCATTCAACAACGACAAGGTGCAGATGCACAACTTCTACAACGCGATTGCGCAGTATGTTTCGGCGCTCAACCAGATAGCGACGAACTATGACAACGCCGAAAAGGCAAACGTCGAGGTCGGCACAACCAGAACCTACAAGGGCTGATTACAAAGCTCAAAAACACTAAAATCAATATAATTTTCAGGAGGACAATATAATGGAAGGCATTCTTAAAGTAACACCGGAGAAACTCATTTCAACTTCACAGGAATTTTCGAGCAACGGAGACACGATCTCTTCTCTGACTCAGCAGATGATCGATATCGTAACGAGCCTTTCGAGCTTCTGGCAGGGCGATGCATCCTCGGCTTATTCCGCAAAGTTCAACCAGCTCAACGACGATATCCAGATGCTTGTAAAGATGGTCAAGGAGCATTCGACGGATCTTCAGACAATGGCGAGCAAGTTCACCTCAACCGAGAATCAGAATATTGATATCATTCAGAATCTCAGCGGAGATGTTATCGTCTGAGGAAATAAAACTAAAGTCAAAGTCTTGCAGAGCTTTTGCAGGGCTTTGATGTGTTTAAACAGAGATAAGAAAGTTTCGGGATTTTTTAATATGGTTGAATACAGCACGGTATCAAACACGGGAAACAGAGAGATAAACGAAGACTGCGTGAGAACGGCTGAAAAAGACGGCCGCTTCTGCTTCGTCGTATGCGACGGACTCGGCGGCCATGGGCGGGGAGAGGAGGCCTCTCAGGTCGTTGCGGATCACCTTATGGAATGCTTCGACAAGTTCGGAGGTGAGCCGGATTTTCTTGAGAGAGCTCTCTTCAGCGCTCAGCAGACGCTTCTCTGCGAGCAGGAGGCGCGCAGGGCGGTGTTCGAGATGAAGACGACGGCGGTTATCCTTACGATGTCCGAAAACTCGGCACGCTGGGGCTATGTGGGCGACTCGAGACTCTATATGTTCGGCGGCGGCAGACTCAAAACGCGAACCCTCGACCACAGCGTTCCGCAGATGCTTGCGCTGGCGGGAGACATCAGGGAAAAGGAGATACGCTTTCACGCAGACCGAAACAAGCTCCTGCGCGTTATGGGAATAAAATGGGCGGACGATCAGTTTGTGATCTCGGATGTTCAGCCGCTGAAGAAGAAACAGGCCTTTCTTCTGTGCACGGACGGATTTTGGGAGCTGATTGACGAAAAAGCGATGACCAGGGCGCTGCGGCACAGTAAAACCGCGGATGAGTGGCTCAACAGCATGACGGAGCAGGTAGAGGCCGCGGGCGCCGACCGCGACATGGACAATTTTTCGGCAATAGCGGTTTTTGCATGAAGGAATACGGAATGGTCAACGAAATGATTTTTGATTTTGCGGTAAGAAGTATTATAGGCACGCGAGAGGAACAGCAGGACTGTGTGGGAGTGACGGAGCTTTCCGACGGACTCCTCGGCATAGTCTGCGACGGAATGGGCGGAATGACAAAGGGCGCGCTTGCAAGCCAAACGGCGGTGCGCTGTCTTGCGGAGCTTTTTCCGATGAGACCGGACGGCGTCAGCGTTCCGGATTGGTTCCTTCATTGTGTTGATGTTATGGACGAAAGCGTATGCAAAATAAAGGATGAACACAATGACGGAGTGAATCCGGGAACAACGGTCGTTGCGGTGTATTTAAGCGGGGGAGAGCTCTATTGGCTCTCGGTCGGCGATTCGAGACTCTATATAATCCGGGGAGATGAAATCGTCGCCGCAACAAGGGATCACAATTTTTCGCTTTATGTCGAGGAGCGGCAAAACCTCGGAACGGCCACCTCGGAGGAGATAGCCTCCATGGAAAAGCACGGCGAAGCGCTTATGAGCTATATCGGAATCGGCGGGATAGAGATGATGGATCTAAACCGGAATCCCTTTGCTCTTTGCGCGGGCGATAAGCTTTTGCTGACCAGTGACGGACTGTTCAGACTGCTCGACGACAGCGAAATATATGGCATAATCGAAAGAGAAGAAACGGTGCAGGAAGCGGCCGATGCGCTGATAGCGCAGGCAGAAACAAAAGCGGAGATAAGCGGAAGCGACAATGTCTCTTTTATATTAGTGAAAACGGAGGAAAAAAATGAAACCGGTAAGATGCAGTAAATGTAAGTTTTTCTATGACGAAGACAAGTATTCATCCTGCCCGCACTGTTCGGACGGCGCGGAGGCGGAGCACGCAGCTCCGGCGGCCCCCGCGGCTCCGGCTCCGGCGGAGCACAGGGAAAAGTCGGGATTTTCCTTTAAGCCCAGAAAAAAGGAGAAGCCCGCCCATAATAACGCGGCCCCCGAGGCTCCGCGTGCCGAGGCGGCACCGAGCCCGGAGCGCGATATCTTCTCAAACACAGGTGCGGCGGAAAGAGCGCACGCGGCCCCCGCGGCTCCGGCTCCGGCGGCGCCCGCAGCCCCCTCCCCGGCAAAGAGCCCGCTTAAAAGCGCTATTCAGAACGCCGACTCAATGCCGAAAACGGTTGCGTATTACAATCTGCCGAGCGACAGCGAGCCGGTTGTCGGCTGGCTTGTCTGCATAAAGGGCGATTATCTCGGCGAGAGCTTCAATCTGAAATCCGGACGCAACAACATCGGCCGCGCCGGAAACATGGATATTGTGCTCGCCAAGGACGGCCGTGTTTCGCGCGACCGCCACGCAGCGGTGGTATACGAGCCCAACAAGCGTGAATTCCTTGTCCAGTCGGGCGAGAGCAGCGGGCTCACCTATTTAAACGGCGAGCTGCTCATGGGCTTTAAGCCTTTTGTGCAGGACGATAAGCTTACGGTCGGCGGCTGCGAGTTCCTGTTCAAGCCTCTTTGCGGTGCGGATTTCAGCTGGGATCAGTACATAAAATAACCGAGGAGAAGAACAGTTATGGAAAAGCTTTGCAACGGTTGTTTTAAAAAGTACGATGATAAGTTCGACCTCTGCCCCTACTGCGGCTATTATCCGGGCGCGCCGGCGAAGGAGGCCTACCATCTCGCGCCGGGCACCGTCATAGGCGACAGATACCGCCTCGGAAACGTTATCGGCTTCGGCGGCTTCGGTATAACCTATAAGGCGTGGGATACTCAGCTCGACACGTTAGTCGCAATAAAGGAATACTATCCTGTCGGCGCGGTCAACAGAACCCCCGATTCGAGCAAGCTTATTTTCCTCTCCGACAGAGGCAGGCGCGAGTTTGAAATGGGTCTCGAACGGTTTATCGACGAGGCGCGGAACATGGCGCAGTTTAATTCGCATCCGAACATTGTCAACGTCTACGGGTACATAGAGGAGAACAACACCGCCTATATCGTCATGGAATATCTTGACGGCAGCACTCTCGGCGATTATATGAGAGAAAACGGCGAGAAGCTTGCGGTTGACAAAAGTGTAAAAATAGTTCTCGGCATTATCAACGCCCTCAAAGAGGCGCATAAGCACAATATAATCCACCGCGATATAAGCCCCGATAATATTTTTCTGTGCAACAACGGAGATATAAAGCTTATCGACTTCGGCGCGGCGAGATTTACCGCCGACAACACCGAGAATCTGACCATCATTCTCAAGCCCGGCTTCTCTCCGGCAGAGCAGTACGATAAGACCGGCAAGCAGGGTCCGTGGACGGATATATATGCGCTCGGCGCGACCATGTACTATATGATAACCGGCACTCAACCCGACGAGTCCACAAACAGAAAGATAAAAGATATTGTAAAAGATCCGATAGAGATAGATCCTTCTATCCCGCAAAACATCTCAAACGCCGTTATGCGAGCCATGGCGGTCGATCAGCACCTGCGTTTCCCGAATGTGAGCGAGTTTAAAAAAGCTCTCGTCGGCGAAATAAAGGTTGTGACCCCCGGAGTCTACAAAAAGCGCAAGAAGAGAAGGCGCCGGATAGGTATATCCGTGGCGGCGGTGATAATTGCGCTGATAACGGCGGGATTTTCGTACGATCTTCATGTCAGAAAAAGCTCCGTCCAACTCGAGCCGGCGGAAATAACCGTGTGGTATATCAAGGGCGGGGATAAGGCGAAGGTCTATGAGGAGCTCAAGAGGCAGTTCTGCGAAGAAAACGAGGGCGTAACGGTTAATCTTGTCGGAATGGACGAGAACGAATACCGCTCGAAGCTGCCCAAGGCGCTCGAGGACGGAACCGCGCCGAACCTGTTCATAAGCTCGGGAATTGACGAAGGGCTGCTGAACGGACGGGTCTGCGAATTGGATTCGATTCTCCGAGAGGGCAGCAAGCTCTCGGTGGTAACAAAGTATTTTGTAAAGAGCATTGAAAACGACTGCCTTTTCCTGAAGGATTACAGCGACTACTTCCCCCAAAAGACCCGTATGCCTGTCAGCTTCAATGTTCCCATACTTCTTACAAACGATAACGAGACGCAGGTCGAGTCCGTCAACAGCATAGAAGATCTTCGTTCGATAGGCGGAGAGAAAAAAGTAGTAGTCAACTCCGACATAAAGGATCGCTTTATAGAAATGTTCGGCGAGGAGGGGCTTCAATACGTGGAGTTCGCCGACAAAGACCGACTCATCAGCGTCCTTTCGCCGGAGAAGTCGGGCGGCAGCTGCTACTATTTGACCGACACCTCGGAGTATGCGACTATTCAACAGGCCGCAAGCGCTGCCAACGATTTGGTGACAGGCATCGCCGTGGCGCCGGGAAGGATTCCCGTCTCTGTTGCGCTCGAGTGGAGCGTAAAGGATTCCGGCAGCGAGGCGGAGAACGCGGCGGCAAAAATGCTGCTTAAGCTGATGCTTGCAAACAAGGGACAGAGTATACTCTTCAACAACAGCAAAGAGGTCGGTCTGCCGATAGACAAAAACGCGCTGAAGACTTTGACCGGCGAGGATGCGCACGATATGCCGTATATCTATGAAAACAGGAGCGAGTACTATCTGTACGGCTAAAGCGGTTTATCCGATTATTCTGACCGTATGTCGGATTATGAGATTTTTCGAGATTAAAGCTGTAGTATAAAAGAAAGTTTTTTAGGTGGTGTTATTTATGAGCAACGATAAGACGGTTGCGATGTTCCCGGGAGAAGACGGGCACAAACGCGGCACGGAGAATTCTGACAAGCGCCGCTGCATGGGGTGCATGGAGCTCTACGACAAGAAATGGGAGCTCTGCCCGCACTGCGGATATCCGGCGAACGCAACGGCGGACAGCCCTCTCCATATGTCCCCGGGTTCGGTTCTCAACGGACGTTACGAGGTAGGTAGGGTGCTGGGAAACGGCGGCTTCGGCGTTACATATATTGCGTGGGATCCCATCTTGCGCATAAAGGTGGCGATAAAAGAGTATCTCCCGAGTGAATTCTCCACCCGCGCCGAGGGACAGACTCGCGTAACGGTTTTCACGGGCGAAAAAGAGCGTCAGTTCAACGACGGAATGTCGAAGTTTATCGACGAGGCGAAGCGCCTTGCGAAATTCCAGAACGAGAGCGGAGTCGTCAAGATTTTTGACAGCTTCAAGGCGAACGGAACCGCATATATAGTCATGGAATATCTCGACGGCGAGACGCTTGCCGACAGACTCAAGAGAGAAAAGACCATACCGGCTGACGAGGCGATTCAGATAATGATGCCCGTCATAGAGTCTCTCAACCATGTCCATGAGGCGGGAATACTTCACCGTGATATCAGCCCGGACAATATATTCCTGACAAAGGACGGAAAGACCAAGCTTATCGACTTCGGCGCGGCGCGCTTCGCAACAACGACCCACAGCCGCAGCCTTACCGTCATAATCAAGCCCGGCTACTCGGCGGAGGAGCAGTACCGCAGCCGCGGCGACCAGGGACCGCACACGGATGTCTATTCCGTCGGCGCGGTACTCTACAAGATGATAACCGGAGTCACCCCGCCCGATGCGCTTGAGCGCAGGGCGAGCTACGAGAAGAAGCACAAGGACATTCTTCAGCCGATAACGAAGTTCACGCAGGATATCACGCCTAACCAGGAGGCGGCTATCTACAACGCCATGAATGTCCGCATAGAGGACAGAACGGAAAACATGGTCACTCTCGCGGGCGAGCTGCTCTCGGAGGAGCCGGTCAAGCGCCGCAAGGGAACGATAAAGAAGATAGATATGCTGACCTGGCCGATATGGGCGAAGATAGGCGTGCCGACGGCGCTTGCGGCGATAGTCACGCTCTGCGTGCTGCTTGCGGTAGGCGTGATAGGCCCCAAGTCCGGACTTCTCGGCAACTACAATCTGCCCGACGGTCAGACACGAGTTCCCAATATTCTCGGCATGACGCGCGAGAAAGCGGATAAGAAGCTCGAGAAGGCCGACCTCGGCAACGAGAATAACCGCACCGTTATCGGCGGAAAGATAGAGAGCGAAAAGTTCAAGAACAACACGATTCTTTCGCAGAACCCCGGAGCGGCTGACACGGTTTTAAAGGGAACAATAATCGAAATCGTTATCAGCGCGGGCAACGGCGAGGAATATGTGGTAGATGTTCTCAACTATTCCCAAGAGCTCGCAAAGAACGAGCTTGAAAATCTCGGCTTCAAGGTCGAGATAAAAGAGAAGTACGACGACCTTGTCGCCCCCGGCGCCGTTATCGGACAGGATCCCGCCGCCGGAACTCAGCTCGAAAAGGGCTCAACGGTTGTTCTGACGGTCAGCAAGGGCAAAAAGGGAATAGACCAAAACAAGACGGTCACCGTCCCGAGCCTTACCGGCAAGATTTTCAACGCCGCGCAGAAGGAGGCTTCGGAACAGGATCTCTACGTAAAGATAGTCGATACCGTTTTCAGCAGCAAATATACAAAGGATCAGATAATCTCGCAGGATCCGCAGTCAGGCAGCCAAGTCAAGGCGGGCACGACGGTCAACGTTGTAGTCAGCCTCGGCATAGAGAGCGTCTACGTTCCCGATGTTCAGTACCGAAACGAGCAGGACGCCAGGAATATGCTCGGCGACAAGAACCTCAACGTGACAGTCCTCAATGAGGAGAGCCGCGACGTGTCGCCCGGCTGTGTTATCAGACAGGAGCCCGCAGCGGGAACATCAGTACCCGCCGGAACGACTGTTACGGTATATGTGAGCAGCGGATTTACGGTCTCTGCCCCCTATGTCACGGGAATGGAGGAACAAGAGGCGCGCGAGGAGATAACCGCGGCAGGTCTTGTGGCGAACGTCTGCTACGAGTCAAGCTCCACTGTCAACAGCGGATATGTTATCAGACAGACTCCCGCCGCAGGCACCTCCTGCAGCCAGAATGACACGGTGACAATTGTTGTCAGCAAGGGCGAAGAGTATGTTGAGCCCGAGTCTCCGACGCTTACGGGAATAAGGGTGGTGTCAAAGCCGAACAAGACGACCTACTATATCGGCGACAGCTTCGACAGCAGCGGACTCAGGGTTGAGGCGCAGTACAGCGACGGCACGACAGCGGATGTCACAAGCTCCTGCGACATAGACACGGACAGCTTTGATTCGAGATATGCGGGCAGCTGCTCGGTAAGGATCTCTTATTCCGACGGAAGAAACTGCACAACGAGTCTTGCTCTGACGATAAAGGCGCCCTCGATATCGCTCAACAAGGGCAGCATCACCGTTTCCGACAAGGGCTCCGAGAGAATAACCGCGACGACTACGCCCTCGGGACAGAGCGTATCATGGTCGTCGGACGACGAGAGCACAGCAACCGTCTCGAACGGTACGGTCTACGGCGTCAGCGCGGGAACGACAACGATAAGAGCCGAGTTCGAGTACAACGGGAAAACATATCAGAAGACCTGTACCGTATCCGTCACCCGCACGGAGCTTCCGAAATACACTGTTTCGGTAAAATGCGGCAGCGGAGTCAGCTCGGTTTCGGGCGGCGGCTCATATACCGCCGGAACGCAAGTTCAGGTAACGGCAAAGGCGAGGGACTACTACACCTTCTCCAATTGGAATTCCGACAACTACGAGGTGTCCGACAGCGGCAGCGCGAGCTACACCTTTACCATGCCCGAAAGCAATGTTACCCTGACTGCGTATGCAACGGAGAATGAGTGGTCATCTCTCATGACATACGATGAGCTTCCCTCATATGTTAAAAATTCCGATGAATACCGCTATGAACAAAAAGAAACATGGTATCAATACAGAACCGTTGAATCAAGCGGTTACTACGAAAAGGGCAAACAGCCGGGCGGATATATCTTAGACTCGACGAAGCAGGTAAAACCGAAAAAGAAAGGATATAAGAATATCGGTGATTGGAGTGAATGGAAGATAGGCTACGGCGAAAATTCAACAGATTATGAAGAGGTTGATCATAGAAAAATGTATGTAGCCGAGCATTATTGCGGAAAAAATCCTAAAGACGGCAAAATTCACTGGTGTCCGACAAGGGGGTATTTGTCATATTGCAACAGCAAAGATCCGTGCAGAATATTTTCCGATAGCGCTTTTTCAAAAGATGTCAAAAGTCAGGACAAGCAAGTGCCTTATTGGAAAACAATGCGTAAGAAAAAATGCAGCAGATACGGCGTGGAGGAATATTATATTATCAATGAAAACAAGCAAGACTGTCATCGCACAAGAAAAAGAGAACCGAATTATGTAGACACTTACTGCTACAACAAGCTCTCCGCTTACTCTGCACCGACCAAGAACCCTCCCTCGTCTTATTACGATTACAAAGAGGTTAAGATGTACCGTTATCAGAAGCGCTGACAGGATACGCATTTCCCCCGGGCGCACGGCGCAATTCACGCGCCGTGCCGCCCGATGAGTGCACTTCATTCCCACAAAGCGGCATTTCGTCAGTCGAGCCGTTTTTCTCCCGGCCGCTGATGTATTATAAGGAAGAAGAAAACGAGAAGGAGAATTCAAATGGCGGATTTAGTCGTAAACACAAGCTTGCTCAACGACAGAGGAAGCGACTTTGAAAAAATATCAAAAAAAATATCAGCTATCGCCAACGAGACCGATAAGACGATAAAGAGTCTCAACTTCAGCGGACGGCTCACCGTCGCTTTCGACAGGAGCGGCCGAAACTTTAAGGCAACTATCAACACCTCCGCGAGCAACGCCAGGAAGCTCTCCGGGGCGCTGAAGAACGCGGCGAGGCTCTATGCGCAGACGGACAAGAATGTCGGCGACAAAAAATTCGGAGCGGCAAAGAAGAAAAAATCGGGCGCCCTCTCGCTTGATTTCGGAATCCTCGAAAAGGTCGGTATTATCGGCGGAGGTTACGGGGCGGTAAAAAAACTCTCAGACGGCGTGAAAAATGTGCAGGCGGGCAAATGGGCGCTCGGCGTTAAAGACATTATATCATCGGGAGAAACTCTGTTCAGCGCATTTAAGACTGCCAGAAAAGCGGACGAAGAACTGGCGCTGTATAAGTGGTTTAAACCATCCAAGAAGGATTACAACACTTTTTGGTGGAAAAATGCTTTAGGCTTCAGGGATTATTTTGATGTCAACGGTCTCGGTGCGGTCTCGAAAGCAAGCAAATTTACAACGCGATGGGCAGAAAATGCGAAGAAGGTCGCCGGGAAAGAGCTCAAAGCAAGCTCGTTGGCGGTAGGAGCACTTGTTTCCGGTATCTGCAACGGACTTTCCAACTATGATAAATATAAGAGCGGAAAGATTTCCGCAAACAAGGCGGTCAAAAAGACCATTGTGCAGACAACGCTTGATGTAGCGCTGGATGCGGGGCTGAAGATAGCAGTCGCCGCGGGAATGGTGGCTGCATTCGGCGGGGCGCCCGTTCTTGTCGTTGCCGCAGGTACGTTCCTTATAAAGAAAGGGCTGGATGTTGCAACCGAGTCGCTGTCCGGCGGAGAGTATGACGGCTTGACCGATTTTGCGTCCGATAAGATAGTGGACGGCATCGATGCCGTTACTGACTTCTTCGTTAAGACGGAAAAGAAGAAATACAAGATGATGACTGACGTGCTTGTCAACTGCGGAAAAGAAGTTAAAAAAGGCGCCTCTGTAATCTGGGGCAAAAAAGCTGCATAAACAGGAGGAATAACAAATGAATGTCAAGGATTTACTGCCGATCGGAAGTGTCGTTGTTCTCAACGGCGGAGAAAAGAAGCTTATGATCTTCGGAATCAAACAGCTTGACGAAGAAAATGACGGCGTTGAATATGACTATGCCGGCGTGCCCTATCCCGAGGGAAACATCGGCACGGACGTGCAGTATGTATTCAATCACGACGATATAGCCGAGATCTATTTCAGAGGCTATGAGGACGAGGAGCATGAGGAATTCATCAAGCTTCTCAGCGAGTTCTACGAGAGAGTGGAAAACGGCGAAGAACTGTCCGAGATAAGCGGCGATATGCTTTGAGGACAATAAAATGAAAACACTTACAATAGGCAAGCTTGCGGCGATAATACTTTCCGTTGTGTTTTCCGTTACGGCGGTGGCGATAGCGGTTCCGGCAATCGTGGTTTCCGTGCGCGAATCCGCGAACACGCAGCCCTCGGAGGGAAGCAGCGAAGCCCTGACCGACGGCGGCGAAGCTGCGGACGAGCCGTCAACGGCAGCTCCGGTCGAAACAACAAAGAAGACGGAAACAAAAAAGCCCGCAAGCACATCTTCGGAAATCCTGACTGCGACCGACGCGGACTTTAAAGCGCTTGAAGCGCTGCTGAACAGCAACGATACCTTTATTTCGAATCACGACTGCACAAGCGCGGATGCAAGCAGGGAGGTTCTTTATAAAATCGCATGGGTGTTCGGAGTATATGATAAATATTTTTCCGACAAAGCATCAAGTGCGAATCCGTACGATGATAATTATGTTCCGGATCCTTTAAACAAATATTCGCAGTCTGGATATGATTCATTTCCGGCGGCAAATGTGGATTACATCGCAAAGAATGTTTTTAACACGACGATAGCGCACGGAGATTACGGGTCGATCTATTATTATGACGGGCGCGTTTATGCGGAGTTTACTGCTACGGGCAAGGTCTACAGCGAGGAAGCGAAAATAAATTCAAAAACCCGCCTGAGCGACGGAAAATACAAGGTCAGTTTGACAATAACTACCACTGACTTTGGCGACGAAACCGGAAAAGACAGACCCTGCGAGATGATCGTTGCCCTGAAAAATGTGAACGGCAAGCGCCTGTGGTCGTTCTACAATGTGAAATACGATCCGATATCATAGCTTTTTAAAGGAGCGAAAAAAATGAACGAGAATATTTCTTCTCTGTATGAACAGCTCGGCCGCGTGGTCTTTGACAGCCTGCGCGAGCGGGACGAATCCGTTCCGGCGGAACAGTTCTTCGACGAACTGATGTTTTCTGCGATGAGTCTGTGCGTTGCAATAACCGACTGCATAAAAGAGGAAGAGGAAAACGCACAGCCCGCCGTCGCGGAGATTCCGGTGACGCGCATGATGGCGTTCACGGATGACGAGGACGAGGACGAGAATGAGCCCTTGGCGCCGATACTCTTCTGCACAAACTGCGGCGCAAGGCTTGATGACGACTCGGTATTCTGCACAAAGTGCGGTCACAAGGTCGAATTTTAAAACGGGGGGACATACGGATGCTTTGCAAACAATGCGGCAGACCGGTAAAGGACGGCATACGCTTCTGCCCCTATTGCGGCTGCTTCCTCGCAGGCTCGGAGCCTCTTCCGAAATGTGCGCCTCCTAAGCCCGCGCAAAAAGCAGCGCCCGCACAGGCGGCAACAGCGAAGCCCGCCGCTAAAACGCCGCGGTCAACCACCAAGAGAAGCGACGGCAAACTTTTCGACGCGTTCTCGATTATAGGCATGGTTTTGATGAGCGTTGTCGTATTTTTCGGGAGATATCTGTTTATTTTTCAGACTGCAATGATCGACATAAGCGGCGAAACGATGTCCTACTGCAGTTTCGGCATATGGGGATATGTTTTTTCCGCGGGTTTCATCGCCGCGGTCGTTCTGGCTGCGTTTGGGGCGCGGGCTCTGCTGTCAAAAAGCGTGCTCATGCTCGGCGCGTCGATTTTAGCTCCGCAGGCGATTACATTTATAAGCGAAAGTATAATTTTGCTTATCAGAGCCCCGGGGAGGATTATCGGTTCTCCGACGGTTGCCTTGTCGTGCGTCGCTATGTTCTTGTGCGCCGCTGCGCTGACGGTTTGCGCGATTCTCAACAAGAGGCGGTGCAGCTGCAAGCTTGACCCGCGCGGACTGACGGAATATTACCTGTTCCTGTTCGTGCCGCTGTTAGGTGCGCTGTGGACGGTGCTGTCCTACGTTGTATATATACCGCAAGCGTCAGGCGCAATCACCTTTGCGGATCCCGTGCGATTCTATGACACGACGAAATTGATCGTTGCGATTTTGTCGGCGGCGGTTATGGTCGGCGTGGTTGTCATGCTTTTCCGCAGCAGCTTCGGCAAGGAGGGCTATATTTGCGGCGTCACGGTTGCGGCATATTCACTCGCTCGGATGATCATCTGTGTTATCTACCTGCTCATGGATCTCACCCGCATTGTTGTTGACGGTTGGATGATGATAGACACACTTTGGATAATCTATATTGTGACTTTTGCCACGTCATTCTCTCTGACCCTTTCCGTTGCGATAGCGTCGGGAGAAGAGCTGAAAAAGAACAGGCAATAATTTTCGGTGATTTTCGCAGTGCGTTCGGGAAAATTTAAACGTGTTGGCACACGACAGAACGCACGGCTTAGGTCATAAAAGTAAAAGCTCCCGTTACCCGAGAGCTTTTATGCCGTTTGTGCCATAAAAATCAACAACCCCAAAATACTCATCGGAGAGGCGCACTTCGTAAGGAAGTGCGCCTCAGTTATATTCGCCTGACGGCGAGTTATATTGTCCTTCGGACAGTGATATTATGCTTCGCATAGTTATATTGCCTGCGGCAGTTTAATCGGCGAATATAATATCACGAAAGCCGACAGGCTTTCATTTCACTTTCCGAAAGGAAAATATCACTCCGGGCAAAGCCCGGAATATCGCTTTTGTCCCTAGGCACAGCTAGCATCGGATTTTGTCGCCAAAAGCCCTTATGGGTCTTTTTGGGATAGTACAAAAATAAGGCAGCACAAATTTTGTGCTGCCTTATTCCTTGCGGAGTCTCTCTTGAGTTGGGTTTGTTTTTCTTTACTTTTCGTATCTGTCCGCTATGCTTCTGCCCATGAGCACGCCCATGACGGAGGCCATCATCAGGCCGCGGGTCCATCCGGAGGAATCGCCCAGGCAGTGCAGGCCGGAAATGTTCGTTTCCAGGTCGGTGTCCATCTTGACCTTGTTGGAATAGAACTTCAGCTCCGGGCTGTACAGCAGGGTTTCCGGTGCGGCAAAGCCGGGGGCAACATGGTCCACCATCTTGATGAACTCAATAATGCTCACCATGGCGCGGTACGGCATGGCGGCGGTAATGTCGCCCGCAACGGCATCTTTCAGGGTAGGGCGCACATTGGAATGTGCCAGCTCCTTGGCCCAAGTGCGCTTGCCGTCCAGAATATCACCGTAGCGCTGTACCAGAATGTGCCCGGCACCCAGCATGTTGGTCAGTTCGCCAACCTTCTGGGCATAGGCAATGGGCTGGTTGAACGGCTCGGTAAAGTTGTGGCTGACCAGAATGGCCAGATTGGTGTTGCCGGATTTCAGGTCCTTGTAGCTGTGACCGTTGACGACCGCCAGGTCATTGTCATAGTTTTCCTGCGCGACAAAGCCGCCGGGGTTCTGGCAGAAGGTGCGGACCTTGTTCTTCCACGGGTTGGGGTAACCGATCAGCTTGCCTTCGTACAGAACCTTGTTGATGGTCTCCATGATCTCGTTGCGGCACTCCACACGCACACCAATATCAACGGTGCCGGGCTTGTGGGCAATGTTGTGCTCGGCGCACAGCTTTTCCAGCCAATCTGCACCGCGGCGGCCGGTGGCAATCACAACCTGGTCGGCGCGCAGCTCGCGGCGCTCACCCTTTTCGGTGATCACAACGCCCTTGCACTCGCTGCCCTCCAACAGAATGTTGTCACATTCGGTGTTGAACAGCATCTCAACACCGCGGGCCAGCAAATAGTTCTGGATGTTCAGGTACAGCTGCTGGGCTTTTTCGGTGCCAAGGTGGCGGATGGGGCAGTCCACCAGCTGCAGGCCGGCCTGGATGGCGCGCTTGCGGATCTCCTTGATCTCGCTGCCCTCGTAAACACCTTCCACATGCGGGTCAGCGCCAAATTCCAGATAGATCTTGTCGGTGTAGTTGATCAGCTCCTGGGCAAAATCTTCACCGATCAGCTCCGGCAGCTCGCCGCCAACCTGATAGGAGAGGGACAGCTTGCCGTCCGAAAACGCACCGGCACCGGAAAAGCCGGTGGTGATGGCGCAGGTGGGCTTGCAGTTCACGCAGTGGCCGGTTTTATCTTTGGGGCAGTGGCGCTTTTCTACCGGTTTGCCCTTTTCGATCAGGCAGATGCGCGGGCCAGTAGTTTTGCTGCTTTTGCGCAGCAGTTCCAGTGCGGTAAAAATACCGGCCGGGCCGGCGCCAACGATAATCAGATCATAATTGTTCATGTAGGGTAATTACTCCTTAAATTTACAAATAAGCGCCGTTTCAGCGCAGGGTAACATCAGGTTGCGGCATCCGCTGTGGGCTCTTGGGCGGGTTCCGGTGGTTCGGTGGTCAGCTCCGGGGCTGGCACATCGGGCAGGTCCGTTTCGGCAGATTCTTCTGCAGCGGGTTCAGCCGGGGCAGGGGAGGGGGCTTCAGGGGATGGCTCCGGTGCGGCATCGGTTTCCATTTCCGCCTTGGCAGCATCCAGCCTGTCCAGCGCATGGAACTCCATCGCAATATAAATGGTGCAGCACAGGTTCAAAATGCCCTCTGCCAGCAAAAAGATGCCGGACAGCAGCAAAAGATCTACGCCGCGGTTGTTCAGCAGCTGGGAACACGCCAGCAATGCCCCGCACAACAGCGAGACAATGCTGAGCAGCAGCACCACCCACCACTTTTGCCCCTTGCGCTTGGCAAGGGCAAAGGAAGACTGTGCGCGCACCACGCCATCCACCAGCAGCATCAGGCCAAACAGCAGCGGCAACAGCCATTCAAAGGTCATGGCGCTTTGTACGGTACACAATAGTGCCCACATGCCCAGCGCAATGGTGGGCAGGCTGAGCAGCAGGCTGACGGCGGCTCGGATGCTGCCGTTATCTTTCTTAAAATAACCGTACAGGCTTTGCAGCCCGCACAAAACCACCAACAAGCCCAGCGCAATGCAGAACACATCGGCAACCGCCTGCGGGGCAAGCAGCAACAGCAGGCCAAGCAGAATGTACAGCACACTGAACACCAGCATGCCCGGTTTGATATGGCGCAGCATACAAACCCCTCCTTATACAGAGGCAGCCGTTTTCTGGCCGGCTTCCATTGGCAGCAAAATGTCGCGGCGGCATTTACGCATAAACACAGCGCACAGCGTAACGGCAACCAGCTCTGCAATGGGGAAAGCAAACCACACGGCGTTTACGTTACCGGTGCGGCTCAGCAGCCAGGCGGCAGGCACCAGCACAACCAGCTGGCGGATCACCGAAACCAACAGCGCCAGCGTGCCGCGCCCCAGCGCCTGGAACGCGGAGGAAGAAATTACGTTGAAACCTGCCATCGGAAAATGGATGGCAATAATGCGCAAGGCCAGAATACCCATGGCCAGCATGGTGGGGCTGGCGTTGAACACACCCAGCAGCACATGTGGGAAAACTTCGGCCAGAATCAAGCCGCACAGCATAATGCACTCGGCAAAGCAGACAGCCAGTTTGATGGTTTGGGTAATGCGCTTGGGCTGGCGGGCACCGTAATTGTAGCCGATAATGGGCACCATGCCGTTGTTGATGCCAAAAATAGGCATGAATACAAAGCTTTGCAGCTTGAAGTAAACACCAAACACCGCAACGGCGGTGCTGGAAAAGGCAATCAGGATGTTGTTCATCGCAAAGGTCATCACGCTGCCAATGGCGTTCATGGCAATGGAGGGGATGCCCACCGCGTAAATGCGCTTGATGGTGGACCCCGCCGGGCGGAAGCCTTTCAGCGTTAGGTTGATGTCCTTATTGCACAGCAGGTTCATCGTCAGCCCGGCAGCTGCGCCGATCCACTGCCCGGCTACGGTAGCCACAGCAGCACCGGCTGCTTCCATGCGGGGCACGCCGAACAGACCGAAGATGAAGATGGGATCCAGCGCAATGTTGACCAAAGCGCCAATCAGCTGGCTGGCCATGGCGAACGCACTGCGCCCGGTGGAGACCAGCAGTTTTTCCAGCATGCACTGCAGGAACAAGCCCATGCACCATAACGTGCAGATGGAAAGATAATCGGCACCGTACTGCATGATCTGGGCATCGGTGGTCTGGGACGCAATGAACGCCCGCGCGCCCAAAATGCCGAACACCAGAAAGGCGATGCCGCCGCAGAACGCTAAGAACAGGCCGTTCATCGCCGCGCGGCTGGCCTCGGCCCGGTTGCCCTCACCCAAACAGCGGGAAAGATAGGCGTTTACACCAACAGCAGTGCCCACGGCAAAGGCAATCATCAGGTTCTGGATGGGGAATGCCAGCGAAACGGCGGAAAGCGCCGCTTCGTTCACATGACTGACAAAGATGCTGTCCACAATGTTATAAAGTGCCTGAACCAGCATCGAAATCATCATAGGTACTGAACACGAAAGGAGCAGCGGGCCTATCGGCGCGCTGCCCATTCGGGATGCAGAGTATTTCTGTACAGAATCACTCATTCCTGATTAGCTGCCTCCATTGCTTTTGCAGCCTGAACAATCAGCTGGGCACAGGCATCCTGGCCAATTGCTGCATTCAGGCAAAGATCATAGTTTTTCGCTTCGCCCCAGCGGTTTTCAGTATAGTAGTTGTAATAGCTTGCGCGGGCGCGGTCATGCTTGGCCAGATGGGTCTCCCATAGGCGATCGGGCATATCCTTGGCATCGGGGCGCACTTTGGCGTTGGCCACGCGGATATCAATGGGGGCAAACACAAAGGTGCGCAGCACATTGGGGCGGTCGCGCAGAACATAGTCACCACAACGGCCCAAAATCACACAGGAGCCCTGGGAAGCAACTTCCTTGATGACATTGGACTGCAAAATGTACACCTGGTCCGCCAGGGGCATGGTGTTGCCCATCATGTAAAGGCTGTAGATCAGGCTGCCGCTGCGCTGGGTCTCGCTGGCGGCAATGGCTTCTTCCGTCAGGCCGCTCTTTTTTGCGGCGATGGTGATCAGCTCCTTGTTGTACAGGGGAATCCCCAAAAGATCAGCAACTTTCTGGGCAATCTCGCTGCCGCCGGATGCATATTCACGCGCCATCGTAATAACCAGGGGTTCCTTCATTGTCTCCACCTCACAAATAATAATAATGATGGACATAATAGTCCTACTATAATAAGTATAAACGCTGGTGGAGCAAAACGCAAGAGCAAGGTTAAACAAAACAAAACGGTGCCGTTGGGGCAAACTGCATAGCACAACCGGGCGGTATTTTTGCCCGCTTTGTGCATAAATCCAATCTGTCCGCGCAACACTAATGGCATACACAACACGAACGGTGCGGTCAAAAATTCCGGGCGGCAGGTTTTGCGCCCGATGTTTTGGCCGTACGGTAAGCAAAGGACGGGGGAAGATGAACAGCATTAAAGCATTTTTGAAGGCAAAAGGGTTATATCTTGTCTGCCTTGCGCTGGTGTTTGCGGCAACCATTACCGGAATTGCCGCCATCCGCAGCGTGGTGCGCGGGGTCGAGGACCTGACCCGCATCCAAAAGCAGGCCCTGGAGGAGGGAACAGACGTATGGGATTCACCGGATGCCGCCGTAAACCAGCCCGCACAGGATGTGCCTGTGGCGACAGCGCAGCCATCGCCCGCGCCGTCAGCTGCGGGGTCTGCATCGTCATCCTTGCAGCAGGGGGCTGGGCAGTCTGGCAGCGCCTCCGGCGGGACTGGCAGCTCTGCTGCTTCGTCCGCGCAGCAGGGAACCTTGCCGCACGCTGGCTGGAACGGTAAAGTCAGCCAGGCGTTCAGCGGGAATACGCTGGTGTATAACCCCACCCTGGGGGACTGGCGCACCCACAACGGCACGGATTATACCGCCGAACAGGTGACGGCGG
>OIYG01000708.1_pt1 | contig 30389 bp, 26 predicted proteins | sample 1587861 | NCBI WGS metagenome assembly OIYG01 (sample SAMN03283272) | human gut metagenome | biome: human-associated habitat; material: feces | host: Homo sapiens | place: Peru | collected 2012 | reverse complement strand
ACTGAATATAGCTAATAATTGTCGATTAGTATAGACTACTTTTCGACACTACTCATATAAAAAAGGTAGCACAAGGGTGCATAAGCACGGTACCACCTTATCTTTAACTCTAAGCTCTTAACGCGAGTAACGACCTATCTTTTAAATAGATTCTAAAGAAGTGTCACTTATATCTTTTACTAAAACTTGCACCAAAACGTTTCTCTCTATAAATAAAAGACATAATCAGTTTCTTTTATCGATAAAGACATTATACATCAATTTATTAAAAGTTCACGCGCTTTGAGCTTACTAATCGAGATAAACGCAAATAAACATGAAACAAGAATGAAAGTATCGTTGATTAGATAGATATAAACAACATCCAAAGTACTTATACTTACTTCATATTCTTCATATAAAGCCAATTGTTTATTGAAAATATCAAAGTCTTCTTGATTACCTGATATCATTGCCATACGCTCTTGTCTTTTAATATTAGCCTCCAGCATCTTATCGGCAGAAGACTTAGCTACTCTTATGCCTATTGGGAAAGACAAAGATATAGCTAAGAAAGCTATTATTAATATCTCAAGCGCAAAAGAAATAATTGATAATAATTTGTTTTGTCCTATTGCCAACAACACCGCGTATTCATGAATTCGCTTCTCATTTAAGAAAGTAATGACATTAATCAGTAATAAACAACTAATAAAAACCATGACAATCATAATCACATTATAAAGAACTTTTAAACTCTCACTTGGTTTAACTACCTTGTTATATTCATCAATATTAGAGCTAATTGTATAACTCTTAGCTTCTTTATCAAGAATGTCTTTAAAAGCCAACTCTAGTTCTTCATAAGTAGTTTCATAAGCTTTAATACCCATATAGTTTGGTGTAAGCTTTATGTTATTTTCTTTAGCGATACTAAAGAAATCATCTTTATTTATGATGAACTTTGTTTCTCCATCATAATAAGGATTTTTACTAGATATAGAAGAATCGTTATTTATAAAAAAGCCAACTACTTCAAAGGTATAAGGTTTATCCTTAATATAGATATCTATCTTATCCCCTTCTTCTATTAACATACCAGCATTTACCAATACTTGATTGGCATCACTAAAATAATTAGTTATTTCATAGTTTGAGCCTGTAAGGGCATCATAGGATACAGCTGAAGCTAAAACAACTTCAGACTTATTTCCATATTCATCTTTTATGTAGGCCTTGGCATCATAAGAAGACTCATAGCTACAATTATTTTCTCTACAATGATAAGTAAAATCATCATCAATATCTATACAATCTTCATTATTTTTAAAGTCAACATCATTTGTATAAACACTTATTTCTATTTTATCTTTTACACTATTTGAGATATTGGTGCCAAGTCTTGATATACAGGTTGCGACAATAATGAAGAAAGACAAGATAAAGATAATCGAAAAAATCAGGATTGAGTCTTTCCTTCTTGTGATGATTGATTCAAATATCCTTTTAAAATAATGTTTACTCATAAGACATTTTTATTTTTTTGATCAATGTGGACTACATGATCACACATATTAGCCAATTCATTATTATGAGTAACCATAATAATGGTCTTACCAAATGTTTCTACTAGTTCTCTAAATAATTTAATAATACCTAGAGATGTTTCATAATCCAAATTACCAGTAGGCTCATCGGCTAAGATAATTTCACCATCACAAGCAACCGCTCTAGCGATTGCCACACGCTGTTGTTCGCCACCTGATAGCTTATTTACCTTACGTTTAGCCTTATTCTCATCAATGCCAAAACGACTTAAATAGCCATTTAACATGTCCTTATCAACTTTTCTTTTCTTATCAGTAATACTGATGGCAGTTAAGATGTTGTCATAGGCATTTAAATAATTTAATAGATTATAGTTTTGAAAGATAATTTGAACATCCTTCTTATGATAATTATCATAGCCAATATCCCTTATATCTTCTCCCTTATATAAGACACTACCTCCCTTTGGTTCGTCTAGTCCTGCTAGTAACATCAATAGTGTTGTCTTACCACTTCCTGATTCACCAACGATAGAATAGAATTTCCCTTGTTCAAAACTATAGTTACACTTATCAAAAATAACTCTAGTATTAGAACCATCTTTATAGTAGTATGATAAATCTTTAATTTCTAATATTTCTTTCATATACCCTCCTATTCATCAATCATTATTTTTCTAACTTTGATAGTAAAAATTTGTATTGCGCTAAGTATTATCGTAAACAAGATAACTACAGTTTGAATTAAACATATTTTGATTAAATCAACAAAGTTGATAGTCAACTTAGTCTTATTTAAAATCGATATACTATCGGAATAATCAAGGGTCTTATCATTAAAGATGTCGCTTACTTCAGGATTTAGATCAATCTTATCGATAAATTGATTAGATATTATATTAGATACAAAAGCCGCTATTATCATCGTGAAGACAATGATAATTAAATATTCAAGTACTAGTTGTACCATGATGGCTACTTTACTTTCTCCCAAAGATGCTAATAGACCTATTTCCTTTTTACGTCTATTTAAGTCTAAGCTAACAATAAAGATTGTTAATAAGATAGATACGACAAAAGAAAATTTAAATAAGATGTCTGAATTCAAAGACAAGGTATCTAAATTACCTGCAAAACCATAGTAGGCATCTAAGGCAGTTTCATATTTATAGTTGCGGTCACCAAATTCATTTAGTTCCTCAATTTTTTCAACAAATTTATCAATATCCTTAAAAGAATTTAAAGTAATGATGCTTGGATAAACTCCTATATAATCAAATTCACTAAGTTTATAAGACTTAACGTCCTCATATATTTTCATGAATGTTTTTTCAGGAATGATAACATATGATCTACCAATAGTATCATTATGATTACGATATTTTCTACCATTTAAGATACCAATTACTTCAAATTCATATTCTTCATAAATATTTACTTCGCCATCTAGTACTTGTGCGATGCTATATTTGATGTAATCTCCAACTTCAACCTTAGTAAAAGAACCATCTTTATAAAGATAGATATCAGAAGTTAAGACACAGGTCAATGTTCCGTTGTCTATTTCATCATCATTAAAGGTTCTACCTTCTTCTATAGCTGCTTCATTAAAATGATAATGTAGGTCAGTAAATTCACTTTTGTTGGTACTACATAATGGAATAGACCAAAGATACTCGTATTTACCACTTAACCAGCCATCTAATGAAGGCAACTTTTCTTGTATATCTTCTTCACTAACTTTATTTCTTTTGATTTTGCTCAATAAATCACCATCTACGTCATACAATAGTCCCTCATCGCTATATGAGACAAGCGATTGCATAGTCATTGTCATATTTAAATCATAATATTGGGGCTTTAATTCATCGATTAATTGATAATAATCCTCATAATACATCTCACAATATTCTTGATAACCAATCTTTCTAAGTAAATCATAATCTCTTTGGTAACTAAAAACAGAGTTAGAGGCATTAATAGAAACAACAGGATTAACACTAGCTGCAATCTTATTATTTAATACATCGCTTACATTCTTAATAGAAAAGGTAACACATAACAGTAGCGATATTACAAACATCACCACTAATAGTAGTGATGTTTGTCTTAACCTATTAAATATTGAACGATAAATTCTTTTAAACATATTATTGATTTTCCTTGTTTCTTGAATTTTATCATAGCCCCTATAAAAAAATATAGATATTAATAAGTTAACAAGCATTAACTAGAGGTTAATAAAAACAGCATTTAAGCTGTTTAATTAAATTTCATATTCGCAAATATCTTTTCCATTCTTTCATTTGGATATAACTTATCAATGGTTTCCACTATCTTATTATTAGCTTCTACTCCTTGTAATCTATCTTTCCATCTAAAGACTACAGCACCTGTGGCAAGACTATTAACAATCATGAATACTAGTAGTACCATTGTAAGTTTTTTGCCTATTTTATTAGGTATCTTTAGAATCATTTCTGACATGAATGGATAAATATCTTTAATCCATAAAATACCTAAGATTCCCCAGAATAATGAATATAATAGGCAAATTCTACCGTTTATATTAAAAGGGAAATTAGAATAGTCCCAAGAAGTTGATCCAAACATTAGTTCTTGAAAGTAGGAACATAAATATTCAACAATACTTCCAGTGATAAAACCACCGATGAAGGAATAGATTCTTGATCTATTACGATACTTATATAGAAAGGCTGATAATACTAAAGCACCAAAACCATATACTAGATTAAATGGTCCCCATATTAGGCCAACTCTTGATTCATAATGTCCTCTTGTGACAATACAGAATATTGTTTCGATCACAACACCTGCAAAACAGCCAATAAAGAAGACCCAGAATAATTTATAGAAGGTATTTCCTTTCGCAAAGTGATTACTCTTGTTTTCTTGATAATCCAACATGGTATTAGGCTTACTAATTACTTTCTTATTCTTATCTACCCTTTCCTCATACTTCTCATATTCTTTAATTTGAGTCTTAATAGTATCAGCAGTCTTACTACACTTGCTGGCGGAATCTAAGAATAATTTAGAGGCATCATTTAAAAGATTATATTCTTCTAATAGATTAGCCTTTAATTCTGGCATCTTAGAAATCTCTTGTTTCTTCGCAAGTTCCTCTATTTGAGAATTAATTGTCTCAGTAGTATCTTTCTCTAGCTTTAATAAGTCATCTTTTAAAGCTGTATATTTAATCTCTAATTTTTTGTTCATAATACTTATTATAGTTTTCCTTCATACAATTCGCAAAATGTTTAATTTCATAATCGCATGTCTTTAAATATACAAAAGAAAACGGAACAGGCTTTGCGAAATCTAATGGTATGATTGATGCATCTATAAAATCTGTTGATAGATAGTTTGTACAAAACAATAGATTATTCTCTTTAATACAATCTTGATACTTATTAGCTAAGTCATTTTTTTCATTAATCATAATAATATTTGAATAATCTTTTAATACTTGAACTACTTCATTAAGTTCTTGGCAAGAACAAACTCCATTAACATAAATATTAGAATCTTTAATGTCTTTTATCGTTATTATCTTATTATTTGCGAGCATATGAGTTTTAGGAACAAGTAAACCTGGCTTAATTAATGTGATTATTGTCTGTTGATAATGTTTGTTTAAATCTTTCAAACTAGATCCTATAAGGATATCAACTTCTTTTCCTAACTTATCTAGATTATCTTCCACAAAACTATAGCTTTCATCTATTTCTACAATATCAACTTGATAATTATTATTGTCAAAAAGCCACTTAAATACGATATCAGTATTCCCAAGCAAGAAATGACGAGATAAACCAACCCTTATCTTACTTTTTCTATCGCCCTTTAGTTTTATTAAACATCCTTCATAAATCTCTTGCATTCTCTTTACAGCATCATATAAAATCTCACCTTTTTCCGTTAAGACGACACCCTTAGAACTTCTTTTAAATAAGCTAACACCTAGTTCTTTTTCCAACTTATCGATATGTTTTCTTATCGCTACTGGACTTATATACAAAACTCTTGAAGCAGCACTAAAGCTTTTATATTCAACCACCTTCGCAAAAATTTCTAATGAATCATTGTGCATATTACCCTCTCCCTATTAACTTATAGTTAATACTACGTTAACTAATTTGTCAATTCACAAGTTAGAATACATATTTTAAAATTAAATTGTAGATAGAAAGGTTGCAACCAGTTAATCTATTCACTTTGTACTGATGAAAGGAGCTAACAAAGATGTTCAACAAGAAATTTTTTGTTCTATTAACTTCTATTGTATTGATTTTTTCTTGTGAATTTAGTAGTGTGTTTGCTTTAAATAGTGAAACTCCACTTTTTCCTGGTAAATATCAAAATGGTGTTGGGAATATTACAATTTATATCGATTCTTCAAGTGGTGCGAATTATTGGGAAACATATATCAAAACTGGCGCAAATAATTGGATGTATCCAGGGTCAGGAATGAGTAATCCAATATATATCAAATTTGTAAGTTCAAATTATGGAAGTAATATGGACTTTTATTCTAAAAAGAAAACTTATTGGAATTCTTCAATAAGAGATAGTATTTTGGCAGAAACACAACATTTTGACAATTCTGAAAATTTAGTTAAAAACGGTGAAAGAAATTGGTATTATGCAAAAATATTAATCAATGACGATAAATTCAGGGAAAATTCTTTCACCAATGAACAAGCTCAAGGTACTATTATCCACGAAATGGGTCACGCCTTCGGTTTAATGCATAATAATTCTAATCAAAACAGTATAATGTGCCAAACTGGCTATGGAAGAATCGTACAAAGAGTTCAATCTGTTGATAATGATGCTATCAATAGAAAGTATTAAAAGGGAGAAACTTACTTATGAAAAAAATAATTATTTATTTAATTTGCTTGTTATCACTATTTGGTTGTTCAAAGGATAATGATGAAGTAGTTTATCATAATGCTTATAACAACATAGCTAAAAACGATATTGTTCCAATAGAAACAAGCGGCGAAATACTAGGCAATATTTCAAACCCATCTTATGTTGATAGTATAAGTACTGATATAGCTTTAATTACTATCTTATCAATTGATGGAGGAGACAATTTTGGTGAACAAACAAATGAATACTGTTATCCATACACATATGGAAAATTCAAAGTTGAAAAAGTTTATAAAGGAAATATAGAAGATGAAAAAGAATATGAATACATTAGAGCTGGAGGCATTATTGATTACGATTCATATTACAATTCTCTTTCAGAAAATGAAAAAGATAAGAACAATTTTCTAACAAACGGTGTTAAACCCGCCTATATAAAAATGAAATTTGAAGGTGATATAGACATCGAACCAGGCAAAACTTATTTAGCTTACCTAAGCAATCCTGAATCTGGCATTGGATTATTCGCAAAGAAAGATGCTTATATGATTAATTCTTTTGAAGGTGGTTTAAGAGAGGCACTTAATTATTCAAGCGTCCAAGAAAGAGATTCACAAGATATCGAAATACTAAATAATTTTACTGGTAAATATGAAAATATAAATGACATTCTTAAAAAATAATCAACGATACATTAAAATCATAAATAAATATGAAAAGGTGAAATCACATCACTAAGCAATACAAGACGAACAATTAATTTTGTTCGTCTTATTTCTTCATATACATAGTCTTAGTTTTTATCAATTGTTTATACATTAAAATCCATTAAATAATCATAGACTTTCTCACAATTTTCCAAACTTAATTTTTCATTATGTCCTTTTAAGAAGAAGGTAAAATTAGACAAATTTAAGTCCAAGTCTTTACAAACATGGTAACTTGTAAGCTTTAATTCTTTAAGCTTGTTTTTAAAAAATTCACCATAACTATTTTTCATAGGATTATTAGCAGACGTTTCTTGTAAGTGATATTTATAAGCACTATAAACTTTCTTAAAATCAACACTTAAATTATAACTATATAAAAACATTTCGTCTAGGTTAGTAAATTTTTGAAATTCTAGTTTTAGTTCACTAAATTTTTCTTGCAAATCAGGTCTTAATGATTTTTCAAATTTATTTAAATCTCTTTTATTATGTAAAGCATACAAAAGCACTGGCTCCTCAGCTCTTGGGTTTTCATCTAGTTTGTTGGCAAATTTTAAAAGAGAAGTAGTATTATTGCAGCCTGTTAAATTTTGACAGTATTTCAATAAAAAGTTCTCAAATTTTAAAGATTGTCCCATAAGTGCTCTTATTATAATTAGAAAGCGTTCCATCTTCAATATCCACTAATCATGCTCTACTTTTAGCTTCTCAAAGGATATGATGCTATATTTGAACGTTTAAAAAAGAACGATTATTTAATCGCTCTTTCTACTGAAATAACACTTTCTATCTTTCTTAGATTAGCCATGATTAGATTTAAATGATCTAGATCAGTTACATTTAAAGTTAATGAAGCTGTAGCTGTTAATTCTTCTTGGTTAACCCCAATATTAACAGACAACATGTTGGCCTTAAATTGTGAAATGCAGGTAGCCAAATCGGTTAATAAATATGCTCTATCTTTAGAATAAATCTTAATATGAGCCTCATATTTAAAGTCTGGTTTCTTCTCTTCCCATTCAACATCAATCAAACGATCCTTTTCATTCAAGACATTAGGACAATCAACCCTATGAACCTTAATACCCTGACCCTTTGTAACATAACCAACAATCGTATCGCCATATACTGGTGAACAACAAGGAGCCAAGGCAATTTTCATCCCCGTTACACCCTGTACCACTACACCAGTCTTAGAAACGGAACGATTCTGTTTTTGTTTATTCTGATTCTTCTTAACAATCTCTTGTAAGTCTTCTTCACCAATTTCCTTCTTACCAACCTTAGTAAGCTTTTCAATTACCGAACTTGCTGAAACTGACTTAATCGCAATTAGATACATGAAATCATTATAGGTTTGAACACGATAATAACTATATAACTTCTCAAACTTGTCTTTATCAAAGAATTCATCAACATCAACATTACGTTTGATCATTTCATTCTTTAATAAGTCTTCACCAGACTTAACATACTGTTCCTTTTCCTCTTGTTCCTTCTTTTGGAAATAGGCCCTAATCTTATTCTTAGCTGCATTAGTCTTAGTTATTTTTAACCAGTCCTCACTTGGAGAAGAAGATTTATTAGTTCTAAGTTCAACCACATCACCTGTCTTTAACTCAGTATTAAGGGGTACCAAGACACCATTAACCAAAGCACCAACGGTTGTATGACCAACTTCAGTATGTACTCTATAGGCAAAATCAATAGGCGTAGAACCAACAGGCAAGTCAATAACTCTACCCTTTGGTGTCATACAATAGACATTGGCATTAAAGACATCACCAATGACCGTATCCATATAATCAGATGCACTATTCTCGTTTTGATCATCACCAAAGGCATTCAACCAATCAAGTTCCTTGACGATTTCCTTTTGTTCACGACGAGAATCATAATTGCCCTCTTTATAAGCCCAGTGTGCCGCAACACCCTTCTCAGCTATCTCATCCATTTCCTCAGTTCTAATTTGAATCTCATAGATACGACCATCAATACCCACTACTGTTGTATGTAAAGAACGATACAAGTTCATCTTAGGCATCGCAATATAGTCCTTTAATCTACCAGGAATTGGACGATAAGTGGCATGAATATAACCCAATATTTCGTAACAATTCAATTCTGTTTTAGTAACGATTCTAATTGCCAACAAATCCAAAATTTCATCAAAACGCTTATTCTTTCTAATCATCTTCTTATAAATAGAATATAAGTGCTTAGATCTACCAAAGATTCTAAATGGAATATGTTGACTATCTAACAATTTAGAGATATCCTCAATCATCTGAGCGATTTGACTATCTCTTTCAGCCTTCTTATTATCAACAAGACGAGCTATCTCATGATACTTCTCATTATCGATATAATAGAAAGACAAGTCCTCTAGTTCATTCTTGATTTCCGCAATACCTAGTCTATGAGCAATCGGTGCATAAACCTCTAACGTCTCCTTGGCAATACGTTGCTGCTTCTCAGGAGGCATATATTGTAGGGTACGCATATTATGTAGACGATCACATAATTTAACAAGGATTACCCTAATATCCTTGGCCATAGCCATCAAAATCTTACGATGATTAGCTGCCAAATATTCCTTTTCATCCTTAAACTGCAAGTTACCAATCTTTGTAACCGATTCTACAATTTGATAAATTTCCTCACCAAAAAGCTCAATAAATTCTTCTTTTGTAACACCACAGTCTTCAATCACATCATGCAAAAGACCAGCACAAATAGTTGAAGGTCCTACTCTTAATTTAGCTAATTCATAGGCCACAGATAAAAGGTGCACAAAATAGGGTTCCCCACTTTTTCTAAGTTGCTTACTATGCTTCTCATATGCATAGTCATAAGCCTTATTAATCATAGCTAGAGAATCCTTATTTGTAATATAAGAATTTATTTGATCATAGAAGATCTCTTTTGTTAGTACTGGATTTTTCATAATACAAAAAATCGAAGATTTCTCTTCGATTTACCTTAATATTTAATTAAAGAGAAAACATCATAACCCTTAAGCTTGTCTCTTCCCTTTAAATCTTCAAGTTCAATTAGGAAGCAACAGCCAACAACCTCACCACCAAGTTTTTCAATCATCTTGATAGTAGCCTCTACAGTACCACCTGTAGCCAATAAGTCATCACAAATAATAACCTTTTGGCCAGCCTTAATCGCATCTCTATGCATTTCAAGAGTATTAGTACCATATTCAAGGGCATATTCACACTTAATAGTCTCACGAGGAAGCTTATTAGGCTTTCTAACAGGCACAAAACCAATGCCTAAGTTAGTAGCGATTGGACAGCCAAAAATAAAACCTCTTGATTCAGGTCCTGCAACAACCTCAGCACCCTTTTCCTTAGCATATTCTGTGAATTGTTCACATGCATATTTAAAAGCTGCACCATCAGCCATTAAAGGTGTAACATCTCTAAATAAGATTCCCTCTTTTGGATAATCAGGAATACTTGCGATATAATCTGTTAAATTCATGTTCTCCTCCAATAAAAAATACAAATTTATTTTACTACAACACATCATCAATTAGAAGAGAAAGCGCCCCTTGATGATAATCATCCTTTCTAATATAGGCATAAATATCATTAAATTGACGATAAGAATCATACTCATTAAAGCTAATAGCCGTTAACTTATTGTCTACTGTAAACTTAGGATACTTATTCTTAATTAGAAACTTTGACTTATATTCAAAATCCTTGATATGAATTAAAGGCTCTTTAAAATCAATCCCAAAAGGCTTTAAACTATCAATTTTCTCAAACAAATCTAAATCAATATTACTTTGATCAACACTGATGACATCCTTATGATAATCCAACATATTTAACTTATGTGTATCGATATAAGCTTTTAAATCATCTAATTTAGACTCATCAAGACATACACCACAAGCCTGACCATGTCCTCCAAAAGATGTAAACAATTCTTTGGTATCTAATAAATATTCATAGATATTAAAATTCTCCCTACTTCTTCCAGATCCTTTAAGTAGTCCATCTTTCTTAGAAAAGACAATACAAGGTACATCATAATTTAGAGAAATTCTATTGGCAATAAGACCACAGATGCCCTCTTTAAATTCACTAGACACTATCAAAGCCAGCTTATCTTTTCTATTCAACATACTTAAGGCTAAATCACATTCTGACTTAGTCTCATTTTTACGATAATCATTAATCTTATTAATAGAATCAAGAAGCTTTATACACTCATCTTTATCACTTAAAAAATATTTAACTAAAATGTTGGCATTATAGCCCATTCTAGATACCGCATTAATCTTTGGAATCGCATTGAATGATAAAGAATCATAGTCGATACTAGCACCATTTAAAAGTTTAATTTGATACATATCACTTGTATTTAATATATTCATCATCTTCTTAAGAAGATAACGATTATAATTCAAAACCCCTACCATATCACTAAGAATACTAAGGCCACCTAGCACTAACGAATAATCGTCTTCATAAAACAAGGTAGACAATAGATAACACAAGGCTCCTGCTGATAACTTATTAAAATCCTTATCTAATAAATTAGGATGAATAAAGCCATAACAATCAGGTATATCAACATATTCATGGTGATCAATTATCATTACCTTAATGCCTAATGAATTAGCTAAAGAAATAGAACTTGTAGCTGATACCCCATTATCAACCGTGATAATCACATCATAATGATGTTTATGGGCGATAGACACAATCTTTTCACTTAAGCCATAGCCCTCATCAATTCTAGATGGAATATAGTAGCTATTATTGATTCCTAAGTGTTCCAACAATCTTTTAGTAATTGTAGTAGCACAAATACCATCACAATCATAGTCACCTACGATTAAGATGTGTTTATCTTTTAAAGTTAATAATTTATCTTTAAAGTCAAAAAGACTTTGATGATAGTTTATATTGTCAAAACGATCTATTTCTAGATCGTTTTTAGTTATATTGTTTATTAAATAAATATTATCTAATAAGTTTCCTTGATGATAACGATATTCCATTAGAAGATATAAAGTACAAGACCAATTACAGAAAGAATTAAAGTTAAAATATAGAATCTTTTTACTACAGTAGTCTCCTTATGACCCTTTAAGACAAAGGCATAATGAATTGGTGTATAAGAGAAAACACGCTTATGGAAGACTCTTACCGCAATCTGTTGTATACAAACACAGAACATTTCAATTAAGAAGACACCACCAATAAATAATAAGACAATCTCCGAATTAGTAGCTAATGCGATAGATGCGAATAAGCCACCTAAAGCAAGAGAACCACTATCACCCATAAAAATCTTAGCTGGGAAGTGATTGTAACATAAATAAGCTAATAAGCCACCAATGATACAAGATACTAAAATAAAGATATTATACTTAGCTGATAGAAGTAAAATTACTAAATAAGCTAATAAAGAAATAGTTGAAACACCAGCACACAAACCATCCATGCCGTCAGTAAAGTTAACCGCATTAGCCTCACCTAGAAACATTAGGATGATAAATGGTATGTAGATAAACCATGAAAGTTCAATAGTTTTCTTTAATAAAGGAAGATCAACCTTAAAGCTTAGCGAATCCTTATAAATAAGATAAATAATAATCGCAAAAATAAATTCAAGAATTAATTTAAGTTTTGGAGATAAACCTTCATTATTCTTTCTTAAGATGATTAAAATATCATCGCCAAAACCAACTAAACAAAATAAGATATATGATAATAAGACCATGTTAGCTAATCTATCTTGAACATTAGACATGTTAATGACAAGATAAACAATTACCGGTACCACCACAAACAATAGTCCACCCATGATAGGAGTCTTTTGTTTAGTCTTATATTCTTCTAGTGCATATTCACTAACTGATTGATTAATGTTATGTTCTTTTAATGCCTTAATATAAGGCGGCATTAAGAAATAAACACCTAAAAAAGATAATACACAGCCTAAAATGGCTACTAAATAAAAATCCATACTTTATACTTCCTATATTTATTCTTCGTCATCAATAATATCATCAGTCTTTGTATAAGTCGAAACATTTGAATCAATTAAAGACAAGTCGATAACTATTAAATCATATTTATCTACAGTTGTACCAGCACTAATTGACTGATTACTGCAAATTCCCTGACCATTAACCTTTATATTCAAACCTGTAAAGTTGGCATATTCTACTATTTCCTTCTTTGTCCAACCTGTAAAATCAGGCAAAACAACATCACCATCAGTCCTTAAATATACCCTTGAGTTGGTATATACTTGTTCACCATTAGAAGGATATTGGTCAGTAACTGTATCACCATTTCCTATTTTAATAACTCTTAAATTATAAGAATTACTTAAGATATCAGTTGCCTCATTAATATTCTTATTCAAAACATTAGGCATCTCTTCCTTAACCACATTAGTAGTCTTTAGAGTGTCCATATTAGAATAGCCAACCTCAGTTAAAAGAGCTACTCTTCTTATTAAATTCTTAATTGGAGTTGAATAAGTATGATTATAGTAATCATATGGTGAGACATAGGCAAAATAAATCATATACTTAGGACTCTCTGCCGGGAAAGCTAACATAACAGAAGTGATAGAATCACTAGATCCATAGCTACCGTTAGTGGAAATTTCAGAGGTACCGGTCTTAGCCATAATATTAACTTCATCAACCGCATAGAACTTAGCAGTACCGCTCTTATCGCTTACTACTCTTTCCATTAAAGCTTGAATCTCTTTGGCAGTACTTTCCTTAATAGGAGTTCCTACCACTGTCTTTTGACCCTGATAAACGACTTCATCATTTTCTTTGTCAACAACCTTATCAATATAATAAGGTTTCAACATCTCACCATTGCCAAAAATAGCTGTATAAGCCTGAACTAGTTGCAACATTGTAACACTGCTTCCCTGTCCATATGTTAAAGCTAACTTTTCACTTGGATACTTATAATTCTTAAGACCATTAGTCTCTAAAATACCATCGGTATCAACTAGTTTAAAGAAACCAAAGGCATCCAAATAATTAGAGAAGTTTTCAACACCTACATAATCAGTTAATAAAGTACTTGTGGCAACATTACTTGAATAAATTAGACCATAATCAAGTGGAATAGTTCCCCATGACTTGCCTGCCGCATTAGAAATACAACCATAGCTACTGCCACTATATACACGATATGGGTTTGCACCATAGTAACAGAATGATGATGAATCAAAATAAGCATTACCATCATATACACCCATATCCATAGCTGCTGCATAGATAAAAGCCTTCATAACAGAACCAGGTTCATATGGTGTTTGAGCGCCTATATTGTTGTAGTCTTCAATATTTAATAAGTTAGGATCAAAACTTGGATATTGACCCCAAGCCTTAATCTTACCTGTACTTATTTCAACTACTGTTCCCCAAGCCTTAGATGCATTGTTATCCTTAGCAACATCTTCAAAAGCCGTCTGTAATGCTTGTTGAATAGAAGAATCAAGTGTTGTATATACATCATAACCATTCTTGGCGGGAGTTGTTTCCTCATACATTCCTGTTAAGATATAACCATTTTTATCTTGTTGATAGATATGGCTTCCATCAGTACCACTTAATTCTTCATTTAAATAGCTCTCTAGTCCCATTTTACCCACTAGCTTACCAGATTCATCAGATTGGGCAAAACCAATCAAATAAGGCGCAAAATAAGATGTAGAATAGACTCTTTTATATGATTCCTTAAAGCCTATGCCATAGATTTCTGGAGTTGCCAGTATCTCGTTCTTCTGTTCCTCAGAAATATTCTTACCAGTCAAACCAATTTCAGTTTGATATAAATCAGGATTACTTGTAAGTAAAGAATAAATTTCACTTTGATCACCATCAAGAATTCTCGCTAGGACCTGCGAAGTATATAAAGGGTCCACTACATAAGCAGGCTTTTTACCGTTCATTCTACTTGAATCTAAGTAACAAATGACATCATAAGTCTTTTGGTCCTGGGCCACTATCTCTCCATTGGCATCATAGATATTACCTCTTTTAGCTCTAAGAGTTTCTGATACTAAGGAAACAGATTGAATATATGAATCAAGACTTGTTAAAGATCTTAAGTGTAATTTACCAACAGCCACAATAAAAACATTGATGACACATAGCATCATCACTGTCATTGCCAAAATATAAATAAGACGAAGCATATTATTGCTTCGTTTCATTAGTTAACTCCTTGTAAAGAAATTAAATTATCTTGGTTTTGATCAAGCCCAGCATCAGAAGCCATAGTATAGACACGATCCTTATTCTCTAGTGAACTAATAGAAATACTCATTTTTTCATTTTCTAACTTTAATTCACTAATTCTATTTGTGATATTTTGAATTTCCATAGTTAAGTTTGTATTAGCGGTGCCCACAAAAAGAGACACACCTAAATATACTACCACCGCAAAAGAGAAAAATATAGTTGCTCCTTGGTTGAACTTATTTGTTTTTCTTTTTTTCTTGTAAATCTTTCCCATATTTAATACCTCTTAACTTTGCACTCTTGCTTCTTGGGTTATTTGTCAATTCTTCATCACTTGCTATTACGGCCTTACGTGATAATAATGTATAATCAGCAGTTTCAATTTCACTAGGTAACTTAGCGATTCTTAAATCATCAACTACCGTACTTAGTTCCTTGAACTTATATTTAACTAGTTTGTCCTCCAATGAATGGAAAGTAATAATGACTACTCTTCCATCCTTATTAAGCTTCCCTTCAAAACTATTTAAGAATTCTTTCAACGAATCAAGTTCGTGATTAACTTCAATTCTAATAGCCTGGAAAGTTTGTTTAGCTGGATGCCCCTTAGAATTTAATACCTTATAAGGTAAACTTCTTTTAATAATTTCAACTAATTCAAATGTTGTCTCAATAGCCTTCTCTTCTCTTGCCTTTAAGATATTAGAGACAATACTACGATAATATTTCTCTTCACCATAGTCCCTTAATACATGTTCTAATTCTTCTTTAGAGTAATGATTAATGACTTCATAAGCACTTAACTTATCATCTTTGTTCATTCTCATGTCTAATGGACCGTCAAAGCGGTATGAGAAACCTCTTTCGCTTTCGTCAAACTGTGGAGAAGATACACCTAGATCTAAGATTATTCCATCAACCTTATCTACATAGGCAAACATATTCTTATAGTTATCATGGATAAATTCTACATTTTGATATGCGCTTAATCTTTCCTTAGATTCGGCAATAGCTACATTATCCAAATCGAAACAATATAACTTACCGCCCTTTAATCTTTTTAAGATCTGCTCACTATGGCCACCTCTGCCTAAGGTACCATCAATGTAAATTCCATTTTCTTTGACATCTAACATGTCAATAGCTTCATTTAGAAGCACGCTAATATGTTTACTCATCTTCTAACAAATCACTTAAATTCTCAGCTACTTCCTCAAAGTTGGCATCAGCCTCAAGCAAGTATTCATCCCAAGTCTCTTTATTCCAAATTTCGATATGATCATTAGCACCAACGATAACGCATTCTTTCTTGATGCCTAAAGGTGCTGACAAGTTACTTGGAATAAGTATTCTACCCTGATTATCTAGTACACATTCAGATGCATTACTGGTTAATACTCTGGTATATTGTCTAACGGCTTTTTTAGTAGTTGGAAGCTTATTTATCTTCTCAAAGATCTTGTTCCATTGTTCAACTGAATAGATTGTTAAACAGCCATCAAGACCTCTGGTCAAAATAAAAGATGAGTGAAGTTCTTCTCTGAACTTACTTGGGATGATTATTCTTCCCTTGTTGTCAAGGTTATGTGAATATTCACCTATAAACATCTACCACTTCTCCCCACTTTTTACCATTCTCTACCACTATTATTCAATATTTTGGGTACCAAAGTCAATTAAAAAAGGCTTCTTTTTAAAAGAAACCTTCATAATGTTTAAGGAATGCCGTGGGCCCCCTCACCAATTGGTGCACCCCACATATCGTATATCAGCTTTCAAGGGAAAATTTAAGCCTCACATGCCTCAAATTAATAATAACTTATTTGTTTTTTAAATCAAAGATAGTCTTCTTTAACACCTTCATATCAACAGGCTTAGAAACATGGGCATTCATACCAGCTTCTAGAGAATGTTGGATATCTTCAGAGAAGGCATTGGCCGTCATAGCGATAATAATAATATCCTTATTCATTTTCCTAATTAGCTCAGTTGCTTCATAGCCATTCATTATAGGCATTTGCACATCCATTAATATCGCATCATAATCATTAGATTCTTTAAATGCTTCAACTATCTTTTCACCATCATCACAGATTGTACAAGTAGCCCCTTCCATCTTTAATAGTTCTTCAAGAATCTCAGCATTTATTTCATTATCTTCAGCACACAAGAACCTCATGCCCCTTAAGATATCATCATAAGTTTCTTTAGTCTTTTCTTCCTTTTCAACCATATCTTTATTAACGATTTTAAGGTCTAATAGGACTTCAAAAGTTGAACCTTTACCCTTTTCACTTTCAACCTTAATAGCGCCACCCATAGCCTCTATTAAGTTTTTAGTGATAGCCATTCCAAGGCCAGTTCCTTGTATCTTATTAGTAAAAGAAGTTTCTTCTCTTGTAAAGGCATCAAAAATCTTATCTTTAAACGATGGATCCATACCCATACCATTATCTTCTACCACAAACTTATATTTAGCATAAGTTTTAGAAGTAGTATCACACTCCTGTATTAAAAACTTAATATCACCACCAACAGCAGTATACTTAACCGCATTAGACAATAAGTTATTCAATATTTGCACAATACGATTCTTATCAGCGTTCACCCATTCGTGTTTGATATTCTTTTTAATCACTTCAAAGCTTTGATTCTTTTCTTGAGTTCTAAAAATAAAACCAGTTTCAACTTCTTCGATTAGCTCTACGATAGAAAAATCATTATTACGTAAAACCATCTTACCTGATTCAATCTTATTCATATCAAGCACATCGTTAATAATACCTAATAATTGATGCGAAGCTATATCTATCTTCTTGGTATATTCTTTAACCTTATCACTATTATAAGCGTCGTGTTCAATCAAAGAAGTCATGCCCACAATTGCATTCATAGGTGTTCTTATATCATGAGACATACTCGCAAGGAAATCAGTCTTAGCCTTGTTGGCATTCTCAGCACTCATTAAAGCCTCAGCAGTAGTTTTTTGAGCAAGTTCAAGATTTTTATTAATCTCTTCTAATTTCTTCATATTCTTAAGTTCTAGCTCTTTGAACTTCATTTCTTCATTAGCTATCTTAACTTTTGAATAACTATAGGTTAAACCCATAAATAATAAGGCAATAGTTAGCACCATGATAATAGAAATTAGAAAGACTGTATTTTGATAAGAAATCAAAGAATTATCCACTACACTCTTAGGAATAATAGCCACAATCATCGCATCATTATTATTGATTGGTCTATATCCCAAGTAAAAAGCCTTGCCGTTTTTAAAAAGTTCAGCACCAGTTTCACGATTATCAAATGATTTCTTTAAAGCTTGAGCCTGCGCCTCACTCATTTCTGCTTCAACCACTAAATGTTTTAATAAGTTATAGTTTTGAAAATACTTATTACCATCTATATTGGAATAAATCACATAACCTTCTTTATTAATCATAAAGATATAAGCTTTTCCACCATATCCGCTTATTTTTAATAAAGAATCTAGTTTCTCTCGATTAATCACAGCACCCAAGGCATTGCAAGTTTGCCCATCGACAACATATTCTTTACAAGGTATTGCCATTAAGAATTCAGAATCATTTTCTTGTTTATACTTTGTTGAAATAATTTTGGCGATATTCTTCCCCTCTTTTAATTTCATTAAAAGTGAATTAGAAATATCTAGCTTCGACTCAGTTCCATCAGTTCTAAGAATTGAGCCATTTTCCTTCATAAACAACAACTCGGCATCAAATTTAGCTTGCCACATACTAAAGAATTCCTTAGCCAATTCATCATCTAAATCAATTTGTTTACCATCATATACATAATCACTTATAAACTGTAATTGTCTATAACAGTTATCTAATTGTAAATCGAAGGTTTGTTGAATCTGTTCATCAACTGCATCCAAACTTAACTCACCATTTTCAACCACGTAGCTATTCATCTTGGCTAATAGAAGGCCCAAGGTAATTAAAGCCCCAACGATAAGCACTACAAAAACAGTTAATAAGTATGATCTATTTTTTGCGATGTCTTTTATTTTCATAACTATTCTCTAATTTCTATATAATCCTCAGGAGCACTTGGTTGTTGGCCTAAAGATGCATAATCATTCCATTCGATTGATAAACCACTATTCTCGATTGGCTCATAATCCTTGTCATATAAAGCCTTTAAAGTAGGCATCATTCCTTCTAACAACATAATTGAATATTCTTTATCTAAATCAATTGTTTCACCATCAACTAAGATATCTGTTAGTTTTAAATCTTTGTCTAGAACCAACTTCATACCTGAGGCAATCGGTAATTCATACTTATTAGTAACCGTGATATCTCCATCGTTTGTGCTTAGATAGCGATCAACTAATTCGTAAATTTCTTTACCAGTTAACTTTAATAAATACAATCTAGCGTTAGTATCTTGGGCAATCATTAATTTGATACGCTTAGCACTACAATCACCCTTATAAATAGATGAAGTGAAATAATAATATGGTGATAAAGCTAAATCAGCGCCCATCTTTTTAGTCACGGTAGTAAGAATTGAACTAGCCCCGTCTCTACCATTATTCTTGTTTAAGAAAATTGAATAATCATTCTCAAAGCTGATAACAGGCTCTGTACTATTATTATTATTTATGCCATCAACTAAAGCCTTATAAGCCTCTTGTTCATCCATTCGACCTGATAATAAACCATGAATTGAGTCATATGCCGCCTTAAAAGACTTTTGACCAGCATATCTAAGATAGAAGTTATTCTTATTAAGTTGTTCTTCTAACCCTTTATTCACATTCATTGTCGAAGGTACATCTAAGTTAAAAGAAATAACTTCACCACCATCAGAAATTAATTGTTGACCTTTTTCAGAAATCATACAATCAACAACATCTAAGGCAGTTTCTAATTTTTCCTTATTGTCCTTTAAGTTTTTATTTAAGGCAACATGCAAAGAAGTGGACGTATAAATATACCCTTCTTCATCATCTTGTGAGAAATAAGGTAAACGAATAAGTTCAGCACCATTCATCTCTTTTTCGGAATTCTTTAAAATTTCTGGTGAGCCATGAAACATAGCAGATTCTTCATTTATAAACATTTCCCAGCCTTCATCAACACCAACATTTAAATCATCAGCTGTAAAATGAGTGTCTTTGATAAATTGACTTGTTTGTTCATATACTTTAAGCCAAAATTCATCGTCAAATAGAATATCACCTTTGGTACTTTCAACCTCATTACGCCATTTGATACCTTCAAGTGATGTAAATAAGCCAATGGCAGCTCCTTGAATTATTTCATGATTTGACCAATCCTCAGCTAAGTCCATTGAATAAGGCTTAATGCCTAGTTTGTAGAACTCATCACAAGCCTTCACATATTCTTTGTAGTTTGTTGGAATCTTAATATCATATCTATCAAATAGGGTCTTATTGGCAATAATAGTTTGAGGAATACCACATACTGGTAACCAATTAATACTGTTATCGCTATTATAGTAATATTGAAGTGCATAATTATAAAACTCAGACACAATATCATAAGCACTTAAGTCTAATAATTCATCTTTTAAATCAATCGCATCAGTACCAGAATATCTACGTACAGTGATGATATCTGGTAATTCCCCATGTTCATTGTAGTAAGAATATAAGTCGGTATCATTATTGCCGACAATGAATTCAATGTCCTTGTCTGGAAATTGTTCACGAATATAAGGTACTAAATATTTAATTAATCTACTTTGCCATAAGAAAACAGTTAGATGATCATCCTTTTCTTCTTTAGCTTGTGTACAACCTGATAAAATTATTAAAAATATTAATACTACAGTAACTAAACTACGTTTAACTTTCATAAAATATCCCCTTTTGTCTATTTACTATAGTATTTATAAGTTGCTATAAAAAACGACTACTTGATTATACAAGTATATAAAACAAAAATAAATATAAAAATTGTAAAAATATAACTATAAAAAAGGTAAATAAAAAATCGCTTATTCAGCGATTATTATTTAGCACCACATTTAGGACAAACTCTATGAGCTAGTTTGTACTCTCCACAAGATGGACATTTAACCATCGCAGGAGCACTTAGTTTATAGTGAGTTCTTCTTTTAGCCTTACGTGTCTTAGAATTTCTTCTTTGTTGAACTGCCATCTAATGTTATTCCTCCTTATACTCCAATAACTTTGCTAACCGAGGATCAATTACTTCCTTCGAGTGTCTATTATACTCCTCTTCGGATGAAATTGTCCAGCCATCCCCACTATAATATCTTTTTTTATTCGGATTTTCAACAATAATTGGAACTTCTGGTAAACTTATGAACATTACAAAGTCCGAAAGTTCCATATTATCGTATAAATAGAAGCCCTCTTCATCTTCCTTATACGTAACAAAATCCTCATCCTCTGCCATATAATCATGTTCAATCTCTTCAAAAGTAAAAGAATCAGGACAAATCATCGTACCCTCAACGTGATATTTGATACATAACTTATCATCCAAATCATAATAGAAAGTTACATGACCCTCAATGTCCTCTAAACGATATAAAAAAGTCTTATCACTAGGTTCAATTACATTGAACTTAATATCATATCTTCTTTCGTTAGCGATATTACGCAAATCTTTAAAACATATTTTCATGTGCTCATTATATAATAACAAACATGAACATTAGCGGAATTATTGTAGAATATAATCCATTTCATAATGGACACTTATATCACCTAAACAAAACAAAGGAATTAACCAATCCTGATTTAATCATTGCCATTACATCAGGAAACTTTACCCAACGTGGTGAAATATCGATCATCAACAAATTCGATAAAACCATGGCTGCTTTAGAACATGGTGTTGATTTGGTTGTAGAACTACCCTATATCTATACCCTACAAAACAGTAGTGTCTTTGGTAAGAGAAGTGTTGAACTATTAAATAAATTAGGCATCAACAACCTAGTCTTTGGCTCAGAAACTAATAATCTAGAAGAACTTAAAGACTTTGCCTCATATAATATTGAAATTGATTATCTAAAAGAAATCATGGACAAGGGAAATTCCTTCCCTAAGGCCTATGGATTGCTTGCAGGAAGTCTATATCCCAATGATATCTTAGGCATTAGTTACTTAAGAGCTTTAGAAGATACCGATATAAAGCCTTATTTGATTCAAAGGACTAATAGCTATCATAGTGATGAATTAGAAGAAATAGCCAGTGCTAAGGCCATTAGAATGGCTATTAAAGACAATAAGGATTACCATATGGCAACACCAATTAAAATTAAAGAACCTTTGTTCAATGATGATTTATATCCATATCTACAAAGAATATTGCTGACAAGCGACAAGAAAAGACTTGAAGAAATTTTCTTAGTATCTGAAGGCATTGAAAATCTATTGATAAAAAATGCTTATGAAAATGATACATACGAAGACTTCATAAAAGCATCCATCTCTAGAAGATACACAAGAGCCCGTATACAACGAATTTGTATGAATATCATAAACAACATCACCAAAGAAGAATATAAGGCACTTGAGCCCTTAAATTACGTCAGAGTGCTGGGCTTTAATTCTAAGGGTAGAGAATATTTAAAACAATTTAGAGACAGAGAAGATTTTAAGGTTGTTACTCAATTTAAAAACATCCCTGAAACTTATAAAAATATTGAATGGAAAGTTGCTAATGTGTATGCAACATATACAAAGAATAGAAAAGCTTATCTTAAACAAGAACTAAGAGGACCAATCATTATCGATTAGTCCTCTTTTTCCATTAAATCAATTATCTTACCATCATCATATACATGAACATTGGTATTATACTTTAAGCCATTAGCGCTCATTGTGCCCTTTCCAACATAAGCGACAGTTCCTTCAGGCAACCAACCACTACAAGTTAAATTACCACCAGATAAGATGATATTAGGTGAAATGCCACCCCACTGTTCTGTTTGAAATTCACCACCACGTACAACTACATTTAAAGGATCAACAATCATATCTGTTTCTACATCTCCCCCACTTATTAGTACATCACCAGAAACAAATATTTGATCAGCGTCTACCTTGCCCTTTCTTACATACAAAGCAGGAATATTATCATCATTCTTTGTAACACTGATAGAGTCACATTCTAATTCAACATCACCATCAATAATCAAAGATGGCAAAGCTAAGGTACCACCGCCGCATTCAATGCCACCTTCTATCTCTAACTTACCCTTTCCAGAAATAATTACAGTATTAAAGCCACTGAAACAAGAAACATCAATAGCGCCACCATCGCCAAAACATTCACCATTTATATTAAGCCACAAAACGCCACCATCAACATTTGGAGAAACATTAGGCACATAGCCTCCCTTAACATCCAAATAAATTGGTGTATATCTTTTAGAATCCCACAAGAAATAGCCTTCCTTATTCGCAAAAGAAGAACCATTTGACATGATATCCTCAAGTTTTATTCCCTCATCAAATTCTTTTCTAACAACACCTAGATATTGATTATCATACCAAACACTATAAGTCCTAGAACTTATTTCTTCCAAGGGAAGTGAATCATCATTAGCCACAATATCCTCATCAGCCAAATGATAATAAAGCATACACTCATCAGGCAAAGATGTTTTCTCAACCGCTTTCTCATTACAAGCACCAAGCGTTAAAACAAGCACCACAATCAATAATACTTTTAATGTTTTCATAACTTTCTATCCTTTTTCTTTATGATAGCACCTAGACATTAAAAAAGGGTGAACAACAAAATTTCATTCACCCTTTGGGATAGATTATTTTACCAAATCTCTTCACCAGTTGGACTTCCCTATTCTATTTCAGTAGGTTTATATTTTCCATCAAAACCCTCAAAAAGTTCAATGATATTTTTTCTATTTGAAGGTTCAAATTCAGCTAAACAATTAGATAATTCTTCATCAACTTTACAATTAAGAGTTTTAGTAATAGCCATTGTGTTTCTCCTTGTATATACACATAGTATATAAAAAGGAGTTATTATTAGTAACCCCCTTTGTATAACTTATTTAGATTCTTCTAAATGATCTAAATGCCAGATATCTCTAACATAATCATTGATAGTTCTATCACTTGAGAAGAAACTTGAATTAGCGATGTTAGCTAAACACATTCTAGCCCACTTCTCTTCATCTTGATATAAACCATAAATCTTATCATGAGCTTGCTTATATGATTCAAAATCAGCTAAGATCATATATTCATCATTTCTCAATAAGAATTCATTAGCTAAATCTTCAAACGCCTTCTTATCAGTATGGAAAGTACCATCAGTCAATGAATCGATAATTCTTCTGATTTCAGCATTATTTTGGTAATACTCATAAGGCTTATAACTTGGCTTTCTAGCAACCACTTCATCCTCACTCATACCAAAGATTACGATATTATCATCACCAACTAGACCTCTAATCTCAACATTAGCACCATCCATAGTACCTAAAGTAACCGCACCATTCATCATGAACTTCATGTTACCAGTACCACTTGCTTCCTTACCAGCTGTAGAAATTTGTTCAGAAACATCAGCAGCAGGCATTAACTTTTCAGCGATTGTTACACGATAGTTAGGAATAAAGACAACCTTAATGAACTTAGAAACTAGAGGATCATTATCGATAGTCTCACCAACACAGTTAATCAATCTAATAACATCCTTAGCGAAATAGTAAGTACCAGCTGCCTTAGCACCAAAGATAAATGTAGTCTTAGGCATATTGAAATCTGGCTCACTATGAATACGATGGTATAAAGAAATTACATACATGATATTAAGAAGTTGTCTCTTATATGCATGAAGTCTTTTAGCTTGTACATCATAGATACTATTTGGATCTAATTCAATTCCATATAACTTATTTAGATAATTAGCTAATTCAACCTTCTTTTCCTTCTTAACAGCTAAGAATTCCTTTTGAAGTTCATTATTATCTAAATACTTATTTAATTCACTAATAGAATCAAAATCCTTCAATAAATTAGTCTTTGTATACTTTTCAATTAACTTAGTTAACTCAGAATTTGAATACAATAACCATCTTCTTTGAGTAATACCATTAGTCTTGTTATTAAACATATTAGGATAAATCTCATAGAAATTCTTGAAAGTATCCTTAATTAAGATTTCTGAGTGAATCTTGGCAACACCATTGACAGAGAAAGAACCAACGATAGATAAGAAAGCCATCTTAACACTACCATTAGAAATAATTCTAACTGAATCAATGAAGTTATCATCCTTACCCATTTCTTTTAAAGAATGAACAAAACGATTATCGATTTCTTCAATGATTAAATAGATTCTTGGAAGCAACATTTGAATATACTTAACAGGCCACTTCTCAAGAGCTTCTTGTAATACAGTATGATTTGTATAAGCGAAAGTATGCTTAACAATATCAAAGGCCTTATCCCAAGAATAATCATAGTCATCCATTAAAATACGCATAAGTTCAGGAACTGCAAGTGCAGGGTGAGTATCATTTAATTGAATAACAGTCTTATCGGCAAAATTATCAAGACTTGGATAATTTTTTAAATGTTCTCTAATAATTGTTTGTAAACCAGCAGACACAAAGAAATATTCTTGTTTAATACGAGTTAACTTACCATCTTCTGTATAATCTTCTGGGTATAGATTTAAACAAATCTTTTCAACATCTTGAAGATAATCAGGATAAGCCATATGGCTTGGAAGATTATCAGAAGGTTCTGCAGACCACATTCTTAGAGTATTAGTAGTAAAAGTATCAGCACCAACAACTGGCATATCATATGGTACAGCCAATACTTCTTCATAATTCTTATGTTCAAATCTAAGGTCACCCTTTTCATCTCTACTTACTTCAATATCACCATAGAATCTAACTAAAACGCCCTTATCAGCTTTTCTAATTTCCCATGGATAACCATATCTTAACCATTGATCTGGTACTTCAACTTGTTGATTATCGATGATTAATTGCTTAAATAAACCATTACGATATCTAATAGTATTACCATTACCTGGATAATCTAAACTAGCTAATGAATCTAAGAAACAAGCAGCAAGTCTGCCCAAACCACCATTACCTAAACCAGCATCAGCTTCACAGTCTTCGATTTCGTTTAAATCAACGCCTAATTCTTCTAAAGCATCAAATGTTACTTCATATAAACCTAAAGATCTTAGGTTATTGCTTAACATTCTACCCATTAAGAATTCTAATGAGAAATAATATAAAGACTTTCCTTGTTCATTCTTTACAGTTTCTCTTGTCTTCTTCCAATTCTTCATCGCATAAGCCATGATGATTTCACCAAGTACTTCATACTTCTCATACTTAGTAGATTCCTCAACTGACTTACCAAACCTTAATTCTAGATTAGTAGTAAAAGTTTCCTTAAAGTTCTCTTTACTTGTAAAAGCCTTAGAACTTGGAAAATTCAAATTCAACATAATAAAAGCTCCCCTTTTTTATTAACCGTTAACTATTATACCAAGAAGTGACTCTATTTCATTTACTTTTTTAAGAGCCTTCTCGTTTAAACATCTTTCATAGATCATTTTATTCTTAATAAGTAGTTCCTCAAGATATTCCTTAAGACATAAAGATTTCTCTTTTAATAGGATAGGACCATAGTTTATTTCCATTTCACTATAAGCATCATGATAATTAGTATTAAAGACAATAATCTGATAAAACTTATCCTCTTTCACGATACGTTCATCTAAGATTGTATAGTTATGATCACTAATATATCTACGTAACTTATCAACATCCTTATTAATTTGAATAATTAGCTTTTCATACTTATTTAAATCTTTACCCTCAAAAATATCCATAAGTGTAAAATAACCCATACCAGCAATAGTAATAATTTGAGCATCAGCACCAACATCATTTAAACCATCACTTAAAATAGGAACAACCCTACCCTCAAGCTTATATTTTTCGATTGCTTCCTTTGTTCTATTTAAAGGGCCAACCTTATTATCTACCGCATAAGCCTTAGGACAAATATCGTTAAGTACTAAAAAACAAGGTAGCAAGCCATGGTCACTCCCTATGTCATATACTACCTTATTCTTATCAACTAACTTCGCAATTTCTAATAATCTATTCGATAACATTAGTGTCTGTCATCCATGAATTCTTTTAAACGCTTGCACTTAGTAGGATTCTTAAGCTTTCTTAAAGCCTTAGCCTCAATTTGTCTGATTCTCTCTCTTGTAACATCAAACTCCTTGCCAACTTCCTCTAGTGTTCTAGTTCTACCATCTTCAAGACCAAATCTTAATCTTAAAACCTTCTCTTCTCTTTCAGTTAAAGTCTGTAAAACAAGATCAATCTCTTCCTTCAACAATTCGTTATTCGCAAATTGAGTAGGAGAAATAGTAGATTCGTCCTCAATAAAGTCACCTAAATGAGAATCATCCTCCTCACCAATTGGAGTCTCTAAAGAAACTGGATCTAGGGCAATCTTTTGGATATCTCTAACCTTATCAGCAGACATACCACCGCCCATCTTCTCAGCGATTTCTTCAGCACTTGGATCTCTACCTAATTCTTGAACTAATTGTCTTTGAATTCTTGTCATCTTATTGATAGTCTCAACCATATGAACAGGAACTCTGATTGTTCTTGCTTGGTCAGCAATAGCACGAGTAATAGCCTGTCTTATCCACCAAGTGGCATAAGTTGAAAACTTAAAGCCCTTATGATAGTCAAACTTATCAACAGCCTTAATCAAACCAAGATTACCCTCTTGAATCAAATCTAAGAACAACATACCTCTACCAGTATATTTCTTGGCAATAGCTACTACTAGACGTAAGTTAGCACTAACTAGTTCCTTCTTAGCATCTTCAGCATCAGGACCACCTGCCTCAATTCTCTTAGCGATTTCGATTTCCTCATCCGCCTTCAATAAAGGAACTCTACCGATTTCCTTTAGATACATCTTAACAGGATCATTTACCTTAGTATATTTACTAGCATCCTCATAGTTAATAACGATATTTCTTTCAGAATCCTGATTCTCTTCTTCGTCATCACCCAAAAGATAATCGTCATCAGCTAAATCTTCTTCAGCTTCTTCTTCTTCGACAAAATCAACACCCTCTTCATTTGCCCAATCATAGAAAGCCTCGATATCATCATCAGTCATATCGAAACGATCTAGAGCTTGAATAACATCCTTTTGATCAATATCAGCCTTAGTCTTATTTAACTCAATCAAGAAACCCTTTAATTCATCTAAGTCATTAAACTTTCTACTAGTTAAAGTAGAACCTGATGCAGGTTTCTTATCTTCTCTAATAACTCTTGGCTCATATCTTTTTGGCTTAGCGATAGAAATTTGTTTCTTTGGCTTAGCTTCTTTTTTCTTAGAAGGCTCCACGTCTTCAACTGCTACTTCTTCTTTTACTTCTTTTTTACTTGCCATCCTTGCCTCCCAATTCTCTTAATATCTCTGTATACTCTTTAATATCCTTTGCGGTCTCTTCATCTAGCGTAACGGCTTTTTCAATCTTCTTCTTCAGATAATCCTTCTTTTGCTTAAGGATTTCTAATTTGACCTTATTGATAGAACCTAAAAGAATATCTTTATCAAATTCATCTGGTAAATTCTCAAGTGTAGCTATATTCAAGATTAAATCCTTGACATTATCATCATCAAGACCATCAATCATTAAAGATAAGTCACACTTTCCATTTTTTCGATATTCATCTTGAATAATACTTGCAAGCTTACTTGCACTATCATTTAATAAATACCCTAATTCCTTATGAAAAATCATCACAGCCTCTTTACTAATAGCCATTTGTGACAAAATAATCAGTTCTGCCTTATTTAAGCCACTAAGAAAAAGCTCATTGAAAGATTTTTCCCTACTATTATAACCGAAATCATCCTTTTTTACGCTATTATTAGCTTTCATTCGAATTTTAGTGATTTCATAAAGCTCGTTATAATAGTTCTCCCTATCATATTCATCCTTTAATTGATTAATTAGATTAGAAATATCTAAAGCCATCTTCTTACGATTAGAATAATTATCCAAATCATAAGTATCTTTATATAGCTTAATCACATAATCAATATAAGATAAACGCTTACTAGCTAAATCACGTAAAGCATTCTTACCCTTTTGAGTAACAATCTCATCAGGATCTAGTTCACTATTATTGTTGATAACCTCTACTTGAACATTCTCATCAAACAATAATTTACCAACCTTCATATTGGCATTTCTACCAGCCCTATCGCCATCGTAAGATAAGACGATAGTCTTTGCCAATTCCTTTAATAAGGAAACTTGTTCTTTAGTACATGCCGTACCTAAAGTAGCTACCACATTATCAATACCGGCTCTTTTATAGGCAATGACATCCATTACACCCTCACATACTATACAAAAGCCCTTTTGTTTAGAAGACTCGATAGCCTTGTGATAATTAAAGATAACATTACCCTTGTTATATAAAATGGTATTAGCACTATTGATATATTTAGAATCACTAAAGTTTGTATAATCCCTAGCTGTAAAAGCGATAGGATGACCATGCTTATCATAAATAGGAAAGGTAATACGATGATGAAAGATATCATATAGTCCACTTTGACCAAAGGCTGATATACCAACCTTAATCATTTCTTCATCGCTATATGCCTTTGCCTTCAAAACCGTAGATACCCTGTCATTATCAGGATTAAAACCAATCTTAAATTCATTAATGATCTCTTCATCAATTCCTCTATTAACTAGATATTCCTTAGCACTAAGGCCTAACTTAGTACCTGTTAAACAATAGTTGGTATATTCAATATAGTCATTTAATAAATCATGATATCTAGCATTCTTATCTACTTTCTTGACATAAGATGTTCCAATATCAATTGGCTTACCAGCTATATCAGCTACTTCTTTTACTGCCTCTAGAAAACTTATCTTTTTATAATTTTGG
>OIYG01000705.1_pt1 | contig 30451 bp, 22 predicted proteins | sample 1587861 | NCBI WGS metagenome assembly OIYG01 (sample SAMN03283272) | human gut metagenome | biome: human-associated habitat; material: feces | host: Homo sapiens | place: Peru | collected 2012 | reverse complement strand
CCCTGGTAATTCCAAGGTCGTTAATCTTCCTCGTTTTTTTGATGCGGTTGCCCTGGCCGACAGGGGAGGTGATTTGGACAATTGCGCGATATTTAGTACTTTTGCCGCTGTTTTGAATACTATAAGCATTTATAAAAGGCGAATAATGGCTGTGATGCTGCTGGCGTCTAACGCGTGTGCAGCATCTGTGACGTCCGATGCGGGTGTCGACGAGCCGAATGATACGGTTGTAGCAGTGACTGCAACTGCAGACTCTGCGGTTGTCAAGAAACCGGGATTGATACAGCGTGTAATCAACTATTTCACCGATGCGAATAAGGAACATCCGGACAAAGCTTTTGATATCAGCTTTATCGGTGGGCCGCATTACTCATCGGAGACAGGCTTTGGCGTGGGCATCATCGGCTCGGGATTGTACACAGCCGGAAAGCAATGGCGTACAGACACGGTGACGCCTAAGTCCAATGTGGCATTGAAATTTGACGTGGCCACCCATCAATATTACAAGGTTGGAGCAGAGGGCATACATATATTCCCCAAAGACCGTATGCGCCTGATATATGACACATATTTCTATTCGTTCAAGGACAAGATGTGGGGTATCGGATACGACATGGGAAGTGATGATGCCAACGAGAGCGTGTTCAAACGTTTGGAAGCACGTGTAAAGTTAGATTATGTCGTGCGTTTGGGTCCCAATATGTTTTTAGGACCTTCGGGTATGTTTACGTATGCCAATGCGCGACGTGTGGATAATCCCGAAGTGTTGTGTGGTCAGAAAGACAAGATTTACACCACCGGCTTGGGCCTGACGCTTTTGCTGGATTCGCGTGACTTTGCGCCCAATGCTTATAAAGGGGTGTATGTCAAGGTCGACCAGGTTTTCAACCCATCGTTCATGGGCAACAAGTACGCCTTTTCGTATACCGAGGCCATAGCGGCAGTCTATTGCCGGGCGTGGCGCGGCGCGGTGATAGCGCCTATGGTGCATGCGCGTTTCACCTACGGAGATACGCCGTGGAGTATGATGTCCACTTTCGGCGGGTCGCACTATATGCGTGGTTATTATGAAGGCCGCTATCGCGACAAGTGTGTCATGGATGCGACTGTCGAGTTACGTCAGCATGTGTGGGGCCGCAACGGCATCGTTGTATGGTTGGGCGCCGGCACGATATTTCCTAATTTTGCTGCTCTACGCCTTGATAGGGTTCTGCCAAATGGTGGCATTGGATACCGCTGGGAATTCAAGAAGAGGGTGAACGTACGTCTTGACGTGGGCTTTGGCCGTGGCGAAAAAGGCGTAAATTTCAGCATCAACGAGGCCTTCTGAGTGTTCAGATGTCGGAATGGCCGCGCTGCAAAGAGTGTAATACACTGACAACGTGTGCAAGTATTGTGTACCAAGTCGTAAAGTCGACAAAGCCACGAAGACGTGAATAGCATTCATACACATCAAAAAACAGAATGTAAGCACAACTGCAACTGCAAGTATAACATATAATGGCAATGATTCCGAAAGTCACAAAATATTTCAAAGATAAGAGTCGTTCGCTCTGGCAGCTGGTCACTTCGCCCGGTTTTTGGGCGATTGCACTTCCTATAGTGTTAATAGTGCCAAATATCGGACTTGTAATCACCGAGAGCGACAGTCTTGGATCTAAGATTACCAATATCTTGCTGCCTTTGGGTGTGTATTATGTATTGACCAGTTTATCAATACGCATAGGTCGCACGATTTTGCTGATGCTGCTGTTTATGATACTTGGAGCCTTCCAAGTGGTGCTGCTGTACCTTTACGGCGAGAGTATCATTGCCGTGGACATGTTCCTTAACCTGGTGACCACTAACGTGAGTGAGGCCACAGAGCTTCTGTCAAATTTGAAGATGGCCATTTTCACCGTGTGCATTATATATTTGCCATGTATTTTGGCCGGCATTTACTTGATTGTCAAGCATCGCTATGCCCCTGTGCATGTTTTGATACGTTGTCGCCGTGCCGGTATCAGTCTTGTGGTTGTGGGAGTGTTTTCGCTCATAGTGACGTGGCTGGCGGATGACGGATATCGTCCTCGTCGCCAGGTCTTTCCGTATAACGTCTGCGAAAATATGGTTACGGCAGTACGTCGTACACACGAGTCGATCAAGTATTACACGACATCCAATACTTTCAGCTATCGGCCTACGTCCACGCGCTCCAAAGACTTGCGCGAGGTGTATGTGCTGGTATTAGGCGAAACCTCTCGTGCCGACAATTGGCAGATTATGGGCTATAATCGTCCTACCAATCCGCGACTAAGCCATCGTGCCGACATCTACACCTTTGACCACGTGCTCAGCGAGATCAATACCACGCATAAGAGTGTTCCCATGCTCTTGAGCTATCTGACGCCCGAAACATTCGGCGATTCGGTGGCGCATACGCGTAGTGTTTTGGCCGCCTTCAATGATTTGGGCTACCATACGGCGTTTTTGTCAAATCAGCGCCGCAACCACTCATACATAGAATATTACGGAGCCGAAGCACGTACGGTGCATTACATTTCCGATGATGGCGGGCCGCAATTGGACGGCCATTTGCTGGCGCCTATGCAGCGCATACTTGAGACATCGCCATCTAATAAAGTATTCATAGTGCTACATACATACGGCTCGCATTTTGAGTATAATAAACGCTATCCGCGCGAGGATGCCGTATTCCTTGACGACCGCGCTTCCGGAGCCTCCGTGCAGAATCGTCCCGATCTGATCAACGCCTATGACAATACAATTGTCTATACCGATAAATTGCTGGACGATGTTATTATGGCCCTTGACTCCCTGAACGTGCCTGCCGTGATGGTTTACACCTCGGATCACGGCGAAGACATATTTGACGATGCACGCGGACGCTTTTTGCACGCTTCGCCGACCCCCACGTATTACCAGTTACATGTGCCTATGCTGCTGTGGACTTCGAGCGAGTATGCCGCCTTATTCCCCGAGAAAATCAAGGCTATGCACCGCAATGCTCATCGCTATGTATCGTCCACACGTAGCCTTTTCCATACCATTCTTGACATGGCAGGTATAGACAGCCCTCAGTACGACCCGTCACTTTCAGTGATGTCAGGGGTGTACCGCTCGCCACAGGCGCGCTATCTCAATGATTATAACGAGTCGATAATGATGAGCCGTTCGGGCTTGCGCACCCCCGATTTTGAACAGATGCGTCGCTATGGTTTTCCGGTTGTTCCTGAGGATTGACCGAGCCTTGGTCGCTACAAGGGTAGGGCACGGACAGTTGTTCCGTCGCGGACTAAAAGTGCATTGTGGCGCAGTAAGACGATGAAACATTGTCTCACAAGTATATGCAGCAACGAATAAGACATAACCGAATATGAAAACGATACTGATGGCAGTCGGTACTATGGCAGATGCGTCACTGCGTACGATTACCGAAAAGATGGTGGAACGCATAGGACATTTTATGCCTTTCGAGTATCGTGAATTGGCTGATGTCAAGGTTACACGTTCGATGAGTGAAAAAAAGCAGAAGGACATCGAGGGACAGCGTATACTTGCGGCTATAGCTCCTGGCGACTGCGTAATGCTTTTAGACGAGCGCGGAAAGATGCTTACTTCGCGAGAATTTGCGGACGATGTTCAGCGTAAGATGTTGACGTTGCAGCGTAATTTGATTTTTGTCATCGGAGGTCCGTACGGCTTTTCGCCGGCAGTTTATGCACGTGCCGACGGACGTCTGGCGCTGTCGCGAATGACGATGACTCACGAGATGGCGCGCATGTTTTTTGCCGAGCAATTGTATCGTGCAGTGACCATAATAAAGGGATTACCTTATCACCACGACTAAACGTTTGGCACTAAGTCAAATCGGCTAAGCCATTTAATGCAATTGGTGTACGGTACGGCACAGATTAAACACCTCCCGGCCTTACGTATTTGGGCTTTGAGAATTCCGCGCGCTATTATTGTTCAACGAGAAGGTCGCGTATTATAGCATCGCTTACCAGCCATTTGTCTTGAGGAATACGTACTATCGTGCCTTCGTGTACCAAGGCGCAGCAATGCGTGGCAAGGCTCTCGAACTCGTGGCGAAACGGCTCGGGAAGACGTTGGATGTCCAAGCCTTTGTCGGTGCGCAGTGCAGTGAATATCATGTCATTGACGCGGTCGGCATTACTTTCGTCTTCGATATCGTATGCGGTGTGTCCCGCAGCGAGTTTTTTGAGATACTGTGTAAGATTGGGGGCGTTGACGCGTCTCGTGTGTCCGTCCCAGCTATGTGCTCCCGGCCCAAGACCGATATAAGGCGTCATATCCCAGTAGTGCGAGTTGTGTACTGCAGTGTGTCCCGGAAGTGCGAAATTTGAAATTTCGTAATGTATGTATCCGGCGTGGGCAGTGTATTCGCATAATATATCGTACATTCGGGCGTAGAGCTCATCGTCGGCAGGCGTCCATTTGCCGGCGGCGACAGCTGCGTATAGGCGAGTACCCGGTTCGACAGACAAAGCATAGGCCGATAGGTGCTGCGGACATCGCTCGATGAGCGTGCCCAGTGTCGAACGCCACGAATCGAGGTCCTGTCCCGGCAGTCCATAGATTACATCGAGACTTATTTCGGTAATGCCGGCATCTTGCAGAGTATCTACCGCACGTAGTGCCGTGGCGCTGTCGTGACGCCGTCCGATACGCTTCAGACATTCATCATCAAGGCTTTGTATGCCCATGCTGATTCGGTTGATACCCATATTGCGCCACGCTTTGACGCTGTCGGGTGTGACATCTTCCGGATTGGCTTCGAGTGTGAATTCGCGCAACCCTTGAGTCGGAAGCACCTCGATAATACGTCGCAATTGCGCGGGTGCAAGTATCGAAGGCGTTCCACCGCCTAGATATACCGTCTCAAAGGGCTCCGACACTTCGTGACGGCGCAGTTGCCATTCGGAGGTCAGTGCCTGGACGTATTCCTCGGCAGTGCGAGTGTGCGGCATCGAGTAGAAATCGCAGTAGGCGCATTTGCTGTGGCAAAATGGTATATGTACATATATTCCTGCCATTTACCACTGAGATTTGACCTTACGATCGCATAATTTCAAGAATGCGCAGTAGGTGCAGTTGCTTTGATTATCTGTTTGTGTAAATGGTGTATGTCCATCGAAAATTTGGCTGATAATACCCTCGAACTTCTCCATAAATTCGGCTACTTCGCCTTGTAGATGCGATTGCAGAGGCTCAGCCTTTCGTCCGCCCACCTTGATCTGATCCACATCCGGGTCAAGATCGTCGGTGAAAGATTTTCGTATGAGATATATTTCGGGCTTTATGCCGCGCGTTGACGGTTTGGCACGACGTATCCAATCGAAATCGACATTGCCGGCAAAATGTATGTTTTTATTGACCAAAGCATCGGCCGGATTGTCTCGGACCATGCGCTCGAAAGCGTGAGCGTATGTCAGCAGTTGGAATATGGCATCGTTGCGTTTGTCGTGGTCGCTGTCAAAGAGATGCGCAACGCTTGTCGCACTGCGTTTGTCATTTCCGGTTTTGTAGTCAATGAAACGGAGCTTATTGTAGCGTTCCTTGCAATCATCCTTACGCGTATCGCCCGGCTCGTTGATAAGGTCTATACGGTCGATGATGCCCTTGAAATTGAAAGCAATGTCATCATTGATATGCCACTTGTATTGGAACTCGAATTCGGCGGCTTTGAATACGAAGGGCGTCTTGGTGCGTTCCTTCTCGAACTGACGAGTGAGGAGCATCGCAATAAATTCGGACATAAGCTGTCCCTCGCCCGGCATCGCATTGATGTCGACGTTTGCATAACGTCCGTTGTAGTATATTTGGTCGATTTTAGCGGCTACACGCGACTTAAGGTAATTCTCTTCCTTTTCTTTCTTGAGAATATCATCAATAACATCCCGGGTGATGACTATGTCTTTGCGAGCTTCAAAGAGTTCTTGCATCACAGCATGTACGATGGTGCCGTAAGTCGAAGCCGAAATATATGGTGTCACCTCATCATCGTCCTTAAAGCCGCAGATGCTGCTCAAGAAAAACATCAACGGACATGCCAGATACTGTTTGAGTGCCGAGGGCGAAAGGTATCCGCCGCCGTGTGCCGGGTCGCTGTTGAAAACCTTTAGACGAGAAAGCACGAAGTCGTCTTTGGGCATTTCGACCTTGCGCGGCTGCGTCATTTGCAGCTCCGGACGCAACTGCCTATGGCGTACTTTGTCCTTGGGTAGGACGTGGCATAGTTGTAGTAGGTATCGGGTGATTTCGCCTGAACCGGCCTGGCCTACGCGCGAATCGTACACGAAGTAGGCGCGTCGTGCACAGTTGAGCAGACGGAAGAGGAAGTACCCGTATTGGCTTTCGATATCGGCAGCCGTGGGTAATCCGTATCCGGCACGGAGGTTGGGCGGGATGATGGAACGCAACAGATGGCGACGCGGGAATACACGCTCGTTGGCGGACATAACGATGACGTTGTCGAAGTCGAGGTCTCGCGTTTCGAGTACGCCCATGATTTGGATGCCGCTCAGAGGCGTTCCACTGAAATTGAGGTTGAGCACACTGAAGATGCGTTCCACGATGATAAAGTAACTCCTTTCGCCCGGTTCGATGTTATATCTGCGAGCCATTTCGAAGATGGTGCGTACGGCATCGCGGTAGGCTTGAAGTATGCGTAATTCGTACGAGGATACGCCTATGCCGTCTTCCTGCTCGCCTCCGATGCCTTCCACGTTCGCCTGTGCGGAGATGTTTGCTGCGACTTCGCTCGGCGTTGAGGCGGAGGTGTCGTCGGCCTTGGCGGCTTCGGCTGTGACTTGTGCCGCCCGTGCGCGTGCCAATTGCAGTGTAATGGAATCGAGAACGTTGGTGAAATATCGTTCGACCTGTGACATATCACGATCATCGTCCACCTCCTCAAATATGGGCGCAAGTTGCGGCGCTTTATTCTTCAATTGTTCAGATGTGTAGGTGAACTGTCTGTCGTTGAGCATATCGCGCAGAGCTATGCAGTCTTTAGGCGAGATGATTTGTGCATAGTAGTTGTATGTCAGAGCTTCGATGTCACCGCGATAGAAAGTCCAGGTATGGCTGCGAAGCCGGGCATTTAGGTGCATAGATACGATGCGCCGTATCAGCGAAGCGAAAGGCGTCTGACGGCACGGGAGACCCATAGTAACGTTGAGCGGTCGTATTTCGGGGCTGATGGAATACATCAACGGGGTGAGCAAAGCGCTGTCAGGCATTACCACGGCGGTATTGTCGGCACGACGATTGAGCACGCGGCGGCGTCCGTCGTGTTGCGTAGCCAAATCGGACAGGACATTGCCTACGTATTTGGCTTGCATGGTTTTTGACGGTACCCCGAGTATGTTGATTTCGGGTATTTGCCATTGAGTTACACGTTCGAAACCTTCTGGCATAGGATATTCGGATACGAGGGTGCGCAGGCGTCGCAGTGTGGTGTTGTCTGCATCACGAGCTTGCGGTGGCAGACATTGTACGGTATCCCAAAAGAACAGAGCTTTGCGTCGGTCGCGTAAAATCTTGAAAGCCTCTTGTATTGCAGCCGTGGAGCCGTCGATGCCTACAAAGCATATTTGGTCGTAGGGGGTGCTGTCAAGACCTTGAGCGCGTATTTTGTCTACGGCAACGCGTTGTATCTGACCCTTGAGGCCACAGCCTTCGTCGACAAGACGAGAGGTGTAGTGACGATACAATTCGAGCATGATTGACCATAGTCTGACAAATCGAAATTGTATGCTTTCGGTCTTTTCGTCGTCTTCATCACCGTCATTGTCGGTGCTACTTTCTCCGTAGTTTATATGTCGCCAAAAGTGGTCGTCATCACTTTCGGGACAGCATCCCAAAATGCTTTGTACCGCTTGTTTTTGTTCGGGCGTGAGGAAGTTGCTCTTGATTTCCTTGTATCGCTTGAGATTGATAAACAACTGCTCAGGGTCGATAAGATATGCGTCTACATCGCTGAAATCATTGAGTATCATCTTGCCCAAATGCGCAAAAGCGTCAAAGCTGAGCATTTTGTCGGGGTTGCCCCCGGCTTGGCGGAATACGTGCCGGTACGAATCGTAGAGCTTAAATAATGCCTCGATGGACATGACTTCGGTAAGTCCGGAAGTTTTTTCCATAAATGCGGTAAGAGTCACCATTTTGGGCATAACCGTGGGGCATGTCAGGGCGTCCTTGAGGTATGTACGGGCAAATATGATGCTTCGCTTGTTTGGAAATATCATCCAGGTGCGGCTCATATCTCGTATGCCGCCTTTGGTTTCGCCGGTGGTGGCGATGTATCGAGCCACTCGACGCAGGAACCTATTGTCTTTTGTCATGTCTGTTGGGATGAGGTGTCAGTGATGAAGTGTTTGGAGTATCTAATATGCTGCTGTCCGTCGTTTTGTCGTTGTCCGTTTTTAACCGTTAAACCGGTCTTGACAGCTTCTTATGCGCGGTGATATTATTTCTTGATAAGCAGCAGGATTACCGTGATTGTGATGTCAAAGAGTACGATTTTGGCGTTGGCATTGGCGGCGATATCCGAAGCTGCATTATTGATGGTTTGGAAGAGCCCTACGGCATTTTTTTCGTTGATAAACGGCGAAAATCGTACGCTGAATTCGCTTTCGCGATCGGTCATGACGTTTAGGCGCGGGTCGTGAAGATTGTTGATGAAGTTTTCACGTATCATTCGGCTGCAATAAGCGAGAAAGCGTAAGATGCCTTCACGTTTTTCGGCTGCGACCTCAACGGACCAAGCCTTTAGCGCACGTACGTCTCGTCTGTAAGCGCTACGCATCAGGTTCTTGAACCATTCGAGATATTTGTCTGTGTCATCATGCGTTGCACTCAGTGCCAGAGCACGATTGATACTGCCCTGAGCCAGCACGGCTACGCGCATAGCAGTCGCCGAATCCAAGGAGGTGACGCCGGTGATGTATTCTGCCACTTTTTCATCGCTGTAACGGTGAACTTTGATGCGCTGTACGCGTGAATATATAGTGGGTAGTATTTCGCGCGGATTGTCCGAGGTCATGATGAACAATGTGTCGGGGTATGGTTCCTCGACAATCTTCAGCATCTTGTTGGCTGTATCCTCGTTCATGCGCTCAGGCAACCACATCAGTACGCTCTTGTATCGTGCCGAGTGGGAGGTGTAGGATAGGCGACGTATAAGTTCGTTGCCTTCCTCGACATAGAATTTCGGCTGGGCGTTGGTGTTGTCCAGCATCGCCGGCCATTTGTCGAAATCCATAAACGGATTTTGATCCATGAAGGTGTTGAATTCCTGTCGGAAATCATCGCTGATGGTAGGCTTGCTGTTTTTCTTGGCTACGGGGAAAGAGTAGAGTGTGTCTATGAATTGGTGCGCCTGGTGCTGACGACATGCCGGGCATGTGCCGCAACTATCGCCATCATGGCGGTTGTCGCATTGTATATATTGGGCCAATGCGCGAGCCAGAGCAAACTTGCCGCAGCCTTCGGGTCCTTCGAGCAGCAGCGCGTGCGGCAGTCGCCCGCTGTCCACCATCTGAGCGAGATCGCGTTTGATGTCGCTATGTCCGGGAATGTCGGCAAATCTCATGACTTTCAGCGTTTTTGTGCGTCCATACTATGGCGCCTGGCGGCACCTACCGCGTTAAGACCGTATTTGACAATGTATTCTTTGACTTCCTGGAAGAGGTCGGTGGCAAAAACAAAGTCGTTGAGCGCCTGATTGTCGGACGAAAATATAAGGTCTTTATTACCGGTCCATTCGCAGTACCCTTTATTGATGAATATGATATTTTCGCCGATGCCGAGCACCGAGTTCATATCGTGGGTGTTGATGACGGTAGTGATATTGTATTCGTGCGTGATATCGCTTAGCAGTTCGTCTATGAGTATGGATGTCTTGGGGTCGAGGCCGCTGTTGGGCTCATCGCAGAACAAGTAGCGAGGGTTCAACGCTATGGCGCGGGCGATGGCGACACGTTTTTGCATACCGCCGGAAATTTCGCTGGGATACTTGTTTTCGGCGCCTAACAGGTTGACGCGTTCAAGGCAGAACATAGCGCGTTCGCGAATTTCGGCTTGGCTTTTAGAAGTGAACATTACCAAAGGGAACATAACGTTACCCAATACTGTTTCGCTGTCAAAAAGTGCCGAGCCTTGAAAGAGCATACCTATTTCCTGTCGCAAGTCCTTGCGCTGCTGCCTGTCCATAGATATTACGTCGCGGCCGTCAAAGAGAATCTCGCCGCTCTCGGGTGTGAGCAGACCCACCAGAGACTTCATAAGTACGGTTTTGCCCGAGCCGCTTTGACCGATGATAAGGTTGGTCTTGCCTGTGGCGAAAGTAGCGCTGACTTTGTGTAGTACGGTGCGCCCGTCAAAGGATTTGGTTATATCTTTTACCTCAATCATTGCAGTAAGAGTTTGGTCAACAGGACGTCGAACATTAATATCAATATACTACTGGACACTACGCCGTTGGTGCTGGCCTTGCCCACTTCGAGCGCGCCTCCCTTGACATGGTAGCCGTAGAAGGACGATACCGAAGTGATGATGAACGAGAATGCCAGGCACTTGATCAGGCCGTACCATACGTACCACTCGTTGAAGAGCGCCTGCAAGCCGTAGACATAGCGAGACACGGTGATGATATCCGTGAATACGGCCACCAAGTATCCTCCGACAAATGCGGTGCCTATAGAGAATATCACCAATATCGGCATAAACAAAAGGAAGCCTAATACCTTGGGAAGTACAAGATAGTTGGCCGAATTGACGCCCATAATTTCGAGCGCGTCAATCTGTTCGGTCACTCGCATGGTGCCTATCTCGGAGGCAATGTTGGACCCGACCTTGCCCGCAAGTATCAGACAGAGTATCGAGTTGGAGAATTCAAGAAGCACGATGTCACGCGTGGCCAGGCCTACGGTGTAGCTTGGAATGAGCGGTGAGGCTATGTTCAACTGCATTTGGATGGCGATGACTGCGCCGATAAACACCGAGATAATCATTACCAACGGGATCGAATCGATACCCAATTTCATAATCTCGGCGACCGTGCGCTTGAAAAACACCTTCCATTTCTCAGGTAGGGAGAACACGCGCCGCATAAAGATGCAGTAGCGTCCGAAGGTAGCTAAGGAATTGGCTAAAAGCATATTGTAGTGTTGTCTTGTTTCATCGTTGTGCCGGGCGGCTTTGTGTCGTGGCCTGCGGTGACATTCTGTCGGACAGTCGGGTGCATAGTGAGACGCCACACGTGCCGATGTTCGGCCAAACAATGTACAAAAATACGGCTTTTTGGCGAATGAGCCAAGTTTTTTCTCAGCCAATATGCACCATAGGACAGCATTGGCGCCGTTTGGGCAATAATTACTTGCAATCCTTGTATATATTGACGTCGCCGAAGATAATTCAGGGAGTGAGAGTGCCGGACGCCTCGAAGAAGCGGCGGTAATATGCGGCTTTGGCTTCGAGTGCCAGGGGATAGGCGCGTGAGGTGGACGGCATACGCCATATTTCCAGCTTACCGAAGGCGGTGTGCATACCCATAGATGGTACGGATGTGCCGGTCTGTGCGGCTACAATCTCGGAAGCTTTCTGCCCTGTGGTTGCTATGGCACGCAGACTGCGTATCTTGGCTGCCAATGCCGGGATGTCGCGCATACGTACCACTTCAAGGTCTTTGTCTGAAGCGGTACCGCGTGTGCGTCGCGCGTCTAATACGGTGTCGCTTAGTGCAATACCATGTAGGTCAAGTAGCGACTTTATGCGGCCAAGCCTGAACGAGCGCGTTGTTTTGTCGTATAAGGACGTAGCATCGCCATCGAATATCAGACCCATAATTCGCCAAAAGTCATTGGTGGCGTTGGGGTAATAAAAGTCCATACTCCAGCGATGCGACCCTGGCGGAAAAGTGCCGAGTAGCAATACGCGTGCATCCTCCGGAACGTAAGGTTCCCACGGGTGATGTTCGACGGGTATAGACGTATTTTGTTGCATGTATGACCTTTAGTGCTGTTTAAGCGTCGGACGGAGATGCAATCCTCATTAGTCTCGTGGAGGATGTACATCAAAGGGATTATCACTGAATATCGGTTGCTTATGCGCTTCGCGAGCGTCAATAATTTTATCGGAGATATTCATAAGAATATCTAAGCAACGATAGTACAGTAATGTCCAATGAGGACTGCTATCTTTGATACCGGGCCATAATTTTTTGTTGTAGACAATCCCATTATAGCACATTTCGTGAGCTGTTTCGTATTCGCCGGTCTTGGCATAAGCGCAAACTATCATAGTGTACAATACCATGTCACACCGTTGCAATAATGCCGGGTCGGCTTCGACAGCATCTACGACATATTTGTATTTACATCTCTCGAATGCGTTGATTACCAGTGTGGATGTCCACCATTCGGGAAGTTCTTCCGGTCCATATTCCTCCAAAATCCATAGCATTATTGCATATCCGGCTATGGCTGCTTTGGTCGTATCCAGTGTCTGAATGGCTTTGTACCATTTGTCCGGAGATACCATAGCCTTGGCTTCCGGCGACACAAATGCTTGTTTGATAGCTTTGAGGCATGGCTTGTGGCCTACCACGAAAAAATTGTTGACGAGTGCCTCATAGTCTAAAGGGTTGGCTTGGAGTCGGTCGTTGATATAGGCTGATGCTTCGTCCTTACGTCCATGCTCAACGAGCGAACGAACATACATGCGCATGATTTCAGCATCTTCCGGTATCTGTCGAAATATCTCGTACAAAGCATCCGGGTCGCCGCCGTTGTGATAGATTTTCAGAAATTTATGCTTCAAGGCTTGCTCGTTTTCCGGATTCATTGCCAATATAGTTTCTACCGTGTCGTCTATCTCGGCATCGTCGGCTTTGCTGTTGACCTGGGCTTCCAGTAGCAATTCCCAGTAAGAGAGAATAAAAGGTTTCTCGCTCACCAATTTTTCGATTACGGGCACTGCGCGAGCATATTCTTGTCGGTCGAGCAAAGACATAGCCAATTCGTAGAGCAGGCAAGCACGATTGGACGAATAATCGACCACGTGTTCCAGGTTTTGTTCCAGCCAATCGAGGCTACTGCAATCGTTAACGGTGGTCACAAAACGTATGGTTTCCTCGTCATTCATCTTTGGCTTGTCGGCGAGTATGCGCTCCAATGCGGCGATAGCATTGTCGTTGTCACCATCATCGATATAGCCCTCTTTGATGGCGATAAGACGTTGAAGCAATGGTCTATCCGGCGCATCGCCACCGTGATCCCGGATGAATTCTATAGCGGCCTGAGGATCTATCTCGCTATAAAATATCAAACGCCGCTGTTCCATTTCCTTGCTTTCGGGAAAGTAGCGTGCTGCATACATCAGCGCCTCTATGCGAATGTAATCATCGCTCATATCCCCGGCATAGTCAAAAATTTCCACGATGTCATCGTTGTCAAAGAATGCCTTGTGTTCGGGGTCGCGAAGATATTGGCGAAATCGGGCTGTTAGTTCGTCGCGTTCGTAATCTGTTCCTTCATCCATAACGCTGTCCTGCTGTATTTTTGAGGTTTGGTATACGGTGTGTTGTATGTGTCTGACTTATAGCGTGGTCGCTTGGGAGAGTAGAGGCCGCACATGCCGCGTACGAGCACGTGCGGCCATTGTCATGTGTCAAATTATTTCTTGGAAACTTTTTCCCAACTGTCTTTAAGCGCAATAGTGCGGTTGAACACCAGGTGTCCGGGTGTGCTGTCGTAGTCGGGCGTGAAGTATCCCACACGTTGGAACTGCAACTTGGTGCCACGTTCGGCGTTTTCGGCTACGAAAGGTTCCACCTTGGCATGTTCGATGACTTTGAGCGAGTCGGGGTTGAGCATTTCGCGGAAGTCGCGTTCGGTCTCTGCTGCGGGATTCTCGACATTGAACAGGCGGTCGTAGAGACGAACTTCGGCGTCTACGGCGTGTTGTGCCGAAACCCAGTGGAGTGTGCCTTTGACTTTGCGTGCTGCACCGGGAGCGCCACTGTGCGTGTCGGGGTCGTAGGTGCAGTGTATCTCCACGATATTGCCCTTGGCGTCCTTGACCACGTCTTGGCATTGCACGATGTATGCGCCTTTGAGACGGACCTCGCCACCGGGACACATGCGGAAGTACTTCTTGGGCGGATTCTCCATAAAGTCCTCTCGTTCGATAAGGATTTCGCGGCAGAAGGGCATAGAGTGTGTTCCGGCGCCTTCCTGCTCGGGGTTGTTGTCCATCTGAACCATTTCGACTTTGCCTTCGGGGTAGTTGGTGATGACCACCTTTACGGGGTTGAGCACGGCCATAACGCGAGTGGCGATGCGGTTGAGATCTTCGCGTACGGCAAATTCGAGCAGGCTGACGCTGTTGAGCGCTTCGTACTTGGTATATCCGATAGTGTCAATGAAATTGCGTATAGATGCGGGGGTAAATCCGCGGCGACGCATACCCGAGATGGTTGGCATACGCGGGTCATCCCATCCGGCTACGAGACCTTCCATAACCAGCTGACGCAGCTTGCGTTTGCTCATAACCGTGTATGTCAGGTTGAGGCGGTTAAACTCGATTTGTCGCGGGCAGTAGTTGCCGTCCTTGGCAAGTTCCTTGACAAAGTACTCGTACAGCGGGCGGTGGGGGACAAATTCGAGTGTGCATATCGAGTGGGTGACGCCCTCGAAGAAGTCGCTCTGTCCGTGGGCAAAGTCATACATCGGGTACACCTTCCATTGAGTGCCTGTGCGGTGGTGGGGCGTCTTGATGATGCGATACATGATGGGGTCGCGGAAATGCATATTGTCCGAGGCCATATCAATCTTGGCGCGCAGTACGCGTGAGCCTTCCTCGAATTCGCCGGCGTTCATGCGGTGGAACAGGTCGAGGTTCTCCTCGGGGGTGCGGTCGCGGTAGGGGCTGTTGATACCCGGAACAGTAGGCGAGCCTTTTTGTGCGGCTATTTCCTCGCTGCTTTGGTCATCGACATATGCTTTGCCCTCACGTATAAGGCGCTCTGCCAAGGCATACAGCTGTGGAAAGTAGTCCGAAGCATAATACTCACGGTCGCCCCAGTCGAAGCCAAGCCAATGAATGTCTTCGCGTATCGAATCTACGTACTCGACATCTTCCTTGACGGGGTTGGTGTCGTCAAAGCGCAGGTTGCAGGTGCCGCCGAATTTTTCGGCTATGCCGAAGTCCATACATATAGCCTTGGCATGGCCTATGTGCAGGTAGCCGTTGGGTTCGGGGGGGAAGCGCGTGTTCAGGCGTCCGTCGTTTTTGCCGGCTTGCAAGTCGTCATATACTATCTGTTCGACAAAGTTCATTCCTTTTTTCTCGTTGGTGTCGTTGGTCTCGGTATTATCTGCCATGATGTATATGTTTGTTGTTTTTGTGTATATGCTTGTGTCTGTTATATTTATACTTCTGCGTGTCTCAGCGTTTTGCAGATTTTGAATATTGATTCGTGTCAGTCCACTTTGTGCAAATCGTGTCCCATGAGTTGCTTCTTGGTGTGCATATAGAAGCGGTTGTAGTTGTTCGGCTCGATTTCGATGGGCACATTTTCCACGATTTCAAGGCCGTATCCCTGAAGGCCGATGCGTTTGACGGGATTGTTGGTGAGCAGTCGCATCTTGCGCACGCCTATCATATTGAGTATCTGAGCGCCTACGCCGTAGTCGCGTTCGTCGGCACGGTGACCCAGATGGATGTTTGCTTCCACTGTGTCCATGCCTTGTTCCTGGAGTTTGTAGGCGCGAATTTTGTCCATAAGTCCGATACCGCGGCCTTCTTGGCTCAGGTATATGACGGCGCCGCGGCCCTCTTTCTCGATGGCACGCAGGGCTTGGTGCAGTTGCTCGCCGCAGTCACAGCGCTTCGAGCCGAAGATGTCTCCGGTGGCGCAAGACGAGTGCACGCGAACCAGTACCGGGGTCTCCGGATTGGATGCGATATCGCCCTTGATGATGGCTATATGCTCCAGCCCGTTATCCTTTTGGCGGAACGGTATGAGGCGAAAATGACCGTAGACCGTGGGCATATCCACCTCCGGCCCCATCTCAACGAGGCGTTCGTGTTCCAGCCGATAGTGTATCAAGTCGCGTATCGACACCAACGGCATTCCCCATTTCTGTGCCATAGCATATAGTTGCGGCAACCGAGCCATGGTTCCGTCCTCGTTCATCACCTCCATAAGTACACCCACGGGCTTTAATCCGGCCAGGCGAGCCAGATCGACGGCTGCCTCGGTATGCCCCGCGCGTCTGAGTACGCCTTGTTCCTGAGCATACAACGGATTAATATGCCCCGGGCGGCCGAAATCTTCGGGCTTGGCTTCCGGATTGGCCAACGCATTGAGCGTTGCGCAGCGGTCGTGCGCACTTACCCCCGTGGTGCAACCTTCCAGCAAGTCTACGGTGACGGTGAAAGGCGTGCCCAGCATCGAAGTATTGTCTTCGACTTGGCGGTCAAGGCCTAATTGGCGGCAGCGCGAAAGTGACATTGGGGCGCACAGCACACCACGTGCATTGTGAAGCATAAAATTGACTTGCTCGGGCGTAATTTTCTCTGCGGCAACGATGATATCGCCTTCGTTTTCGCGGTCTTCATCGTCCACAACGATAATCATTTCACCACGGCCGAAGGCGGCGATGGCGTCGTCTATGGTGCTCAGTCGTATGTTGTCTTGCTCGCTCATATTGTTTAATGATAGTCTATTGTATTGTTGTGGCATCGGAACATTCTGAGTTCTCAGAACGCTCAATGTTCTCGGTGGCCTCTGAATTCTCCGAAGACTCCGAGTCGTCTGTTTTTTCGCCGTTTAATCGTGAGATAAGGCCTTCGAAGGTCTTAATGACAGAGGGGATGTCGCGACGGCGCACGCGTACCGGAATCTCGTTGAGGAGGTGTATAACGTATATGTCCTTGGAATTGTGCAGATACTCGACTACGGACTCCAATTCGGGCGCGAGAGGTGCTGTCGCATTGTGTAAAGTATAGCGCGAATACCATGGCACGGTTTGCGACGAAATTTCGCGGTAGGATTGGATTAGCGCATGTAAGCGAGGCAAAATCTCGGCAGGTACAACCTCTTCGAAGGTAAATTCCTTGGCTTCGAGATTGCGATCTTCGCGTGAAAAAAGTCGCATAAGTTGCGAAGGGCGTTTGATTTTCTCGTTGAGCTTGCGCAGCCAGTCAAAATCAAGCATCGATGTGTCGCCTACGGCCTTGTAGGTGAAGAATATGCCCAGCGGAGTCATAACCATGGTGCTCAGCCAAATGCCGAACCATACGGCGGTCTTGCCGTCACGCGCCATCTTGTATCCCGAGTTGTCAAAGATGAAGTATACGATGAATAGCAATACGCTAAGTACCAGTGGAGTACCTATGCCGCCTTTCTTGACGATAGCTCCCAAGGGCGCACCGATGAAGAAGAATATGATGCAGGCTATGGACAACGTGAACTTCTTCTGCATCTCTATGTCGTGTTTGCGCATGGACTTCTCCTGATCAAGGAGTACCGTACTCTTGAACTCGTACTCGTTGCGCACGCGCTGGACTTTGGCCAAAGCCTGCGTTACGTACGACCGTGCCATTGAGGCGTTGGGTCGAGCGAAGACACTATCTATATTTATCTGTCGGCGCGGATGCACTGACGGCCGTGTAATTCGCTCTAACTTGTGGTTGACATATTGCTGGGTATAATATGACAGCCCTAAGTAGGGTGTTTCCTTGAGTTCGGTGCCGAAGACCTGTCCGATGCTGTCCACTTTGGCTTGTATCGAGTCAATGGCGTGCGACAACTCGGAGATATTCATGCCTACGTACTGCGAACGTATTCCTTGCTCGTTGAGGCGGTTGAAATTGGCGTCAAAGGGAAAGTACACTTGCTTGTCGTCAAAACTTTCGCGACGGAAGGGCATAAATCCGCGGTTGTTGGCGCCCAGCGAATTGTCGGTGAAATTCTCGAAAAGTTCGCCGTGGTACAAGTGCAGGAAAAGTTGCGTCTTGTCCTGCGTGAACATCATCTTAGCGCTGTCGGCAAGGATGATGCGCGAGTTGTCTATACCGCGGCTTACGTCGTAAATAATCATGTCGTGCAGCATACCGGTGTTGCGGTCCTTGCGTTCGACGTATATGTTCATATCCGGGATATCGCTGTAAAAAGACTTCTCCGGAATCTCCAGCTCGGGACTCTTCTGTCGCATCGAAAACAGCAGCGTCCACATCTTGGTCTGCGCTACCGGCAACACGTTATTCTGAAAAAAGAAAGCGCCTATGGAGATAAACACCATCAGCACTATCAGCGGGCGCATGATGCGGAACAGCGAGATGCCGGCAGCCTTCATTGCCGTAAGCTCGAGTTTCTCGCCGAGGTTGCCGAAGGTCATCAGCGACGCCAGCAGCACCGCCAGCGGTAGCGCCATAGGCACCATTGTCAGCGCCGCATAGAAAAACAATTCGCAAATCACCGAGAAATCCAGACCCTTGCCGACAAGATCCTCGATGTACTTCCACAGGAATTGCATCATCAGAATAAATAAACTGATGAAGAACGTCATAGCCAGCAGCGGTACAAACCGTTGCAACATAAAAGAATGTAGCCGCTTCAGAATCATAACGATGCAATAAGTGTTGTGTGGTATCGGCCACTGCAACCGCAGCGTGCGTACCTATCAAAATGCAAAGTTAGCGATTTTCGGCCGCATAGACACCACCCTCGTCCCTAAATATGCACGAAAAAATTCCGTAGCGCACGAAAAAAACTCCGCAGAGCCTTCGGTCATTTCCCGAAAGCCCTGCGGACAAGATGAGTGAAGTTGATTATCTCATTAGCCGTTCATGTTTTGAACGGCCTACCGTAAAACGATTAGATAATTATCAACTGCATCGATATGTTATTGTTGTGTGCAAGCAACGCTCTGATGGAGCGAGGGTTGTCAGCGGAGGCGGTCGGCGCTACGGAGCAGACGGTAGTCGCGGCGCATCAGGCGCAGCGCGGCAAAGGTGGATATGAGCGCCAGCACCGGCATGACGATGCCGCCTGTGACGGCGATAGCTGCACCCTCAAGTCCGGCGCAGGTGTACGCCGCAATGGTCGCTCCAAGCACTACGATGAGGCCCAAGGCAAGGCGAGTTACCTTCATTTGGTAGCGCAGGTTGCGATATAAGAATATGTCTATCAGCAGCAATAAGGCTACAAGAATGTCCACGCACAGCAGTACGGGGGTCTGCACGGCGCACACATCGGCGCCTTCGGCCGTGGTGGCGTAGGGTAGGAAGCCCGCGAGGGCTACGAAGATTGCGGAAATAAGCAGCAGTACGGACTGCCAACGTTGGATTACCATGGTTGTTTTGTTTTTAGGTGGTGTATGTGTGAGTTTTTTTTAATTGCGTATTGAGCAGTGTGTATTTGGCGATACTACAGGATGTTACGGCTTATTGACCGTTGCGTAGAGCCTCCTCGATAAGGGTCATTTTCACCGGAGTGATACCCGCGTTGCGCAAGATGTCACTATCGGCCTCCAAACGCCGTATCAGCGCTTCCATATCGCCGTCCTGTTGTGCAAGGCGGTAATGGGAGAGTGCCTCGCGGATGTTGCCGGAAGCCGCTTCAAGATGCCCGATGTTCAGATGATCCTCCGTAGTGAGTTTTTCGGCGTTTATGCGTTGCCAATACTTGCGCGCGGACTCGTAATCACCTTGCGCGAACAAAACCCAGGCAAAAGGCCGCCATAGCCGAGTATCATCCGGGTCGGCAAACTCGACCTTGCGCAGGAGGTTGAGAACCTTGGGCCAACGCGAGAGACGAATATATGCGTAGGCCAATGCTATGGTCGCGTTTGTATCCTCGGGCGCTGCTTCGGAAAGCCGTTTGTAATATGTCAGGGCCTGTCCGTGACGACCCATACGGCGGTTGGTATATGCCAGGCGTCGCTGCAGCCATCGGCTGTTATCGTCCAGCAGCTCGGCATGTTCGTAAGCGGACAAAGCTGCGGACATATCGCCTAATTGTTCGTGGCAATATCCTATCTTCTGATACAAGGTGGACTCGGGCGCGACACTTGCCTCCTCGAGGTTGCGGAAAGCTGTCAGCGCGTCCTCCCAGTATTCGTACTTAAAATAATACTCGCCCAGAAGCGACACCAAAGCCTCATCATTGATGTACGGTGCCAATGCCGGGACGGTGAGCAAGTTGAGTCCCTCGCGATAAGGGTCGGCGAATTCGCCTTTGCGGCGGTAGAGCTTGACAAATCGGTAGTAGTCTTGCAGGAAGGTACGTGTGGCGCGGCGCACCGCCACGTCACGTCCGGACATATTCGCCTCATTCGGGTCTGCGGCTTCGGCGATTTGATCGGAGTTATGCTGTAATTGATTTACTATAAGGTTGCGTTGAGCCTGCGGGACGATGTCGGCGGACAGCACCATAGAATATTTGTCACTGTCGCACAGGAAGGCCAATTTTTCGACGAGTTGTGCAATGCCGCCACTTCCGCATGTGGTGTTTACTACGGATGAATGTTCAGAATTGTAGGGTATAAACCAATTGATTGCATCGTTGAAGAACGCATAATTTTTGAGGTGCGCAAATGTGCTCATAAAGATGTCTGCGCCATCCTGCTGCATCTCGCCCATGCGTCGTAATCCATCGGCTATGCCGCTGTGCTCAAGCATACCTTCCCATTCGGGGTTTGCCTCCAGCTTTTCGAGATCTTCAATCTTAAGCCCTTCGGGCGGAAGATTACCCTCTTTGATTTGGTCCATTATGCTGTCGCGGATTTTGTTGACTCCGGGGATAATTTCGTTGCGCATAGCACGATCCACATTCTCGGTGTTTCGTGTCCGTACCATTTCCAAAGTCACCGTCTTGAAGTCTCGGTTCCAAGTCTCGGTTTCGGCTACAGACGCCAGAATGTCCGCCAATAACGGCGCTACGGGGCGACGTCGGTGGCGGAAAAGCATAATAGTCAAGGCACACAATGCGATGGCCGCAATACGTGGACGACTATCGGCATAGGCCATATACAGGCGAGCCATAGCGACTTGTCGGCCCGTGTCGGCATACTGTAAATCGCCGAGCATCAGAGCGGCAATGATGCAAGCGGCATAAGTCTCGACATCGAGTTCCTCGCCTTTGGCGGACACGGTATCGACTCCTTGTATCAGATGCTCCAATTGTTCATCCTTGAGCGGGTGAGATGTCCAGACGTATTCGAACAAAGCCTTGAGCGCTTCCTCCTTGGGCTTTTGACCGCGGTACGCCGTGCCCTCTGAATCGGCGGAAGCCAGTGTCGACACGAGGTCCGTATCTGCATCTATGGCCGAATAATAAGCCTCCAATAGAGTCTCAAGATTCTCGCCTCTGAGTTGGCGTAGCCGTACGATATCAAAATATAGCGAACTATATCCCGGGATGTCTATGGCGCGGCGCAACCTATCAAAAAGCGACCAAGCCTCCAACTGCATACGCCCGAAGACTCTATCGAGATCCGGGTCGACAACGCCCTCTGAAAAATAGGATAGCATATAGCCGTAATTGGTGATTGCGGTTTTGATGTCCGCACCCACCTCCCATTGCATTTTTTGCTCGGCCAAAGCCTGCATTTGCATTAAGGCGGTTTTCAAGTGTCCGGCAGAGATGTCTTCGTTGATGTTGCGCAGTCGGTTTATGGTTTCGTTTCTGCTCATTGAAAGAGGTCTTATGTTTTGTTTTAAGTTTCGGACCGTGCTTGCATATTGGGGTGCACCCACTGAAGCTCGGATATACCGGACGCTTTGCTACGTGTAGGATGTACGCCCGGGATCACATATATGGCTACATATATTTATTGTGTGTCGTAAGTTTTATTATTAAGCAGCATTTGCACGACATACGCCTAAATATATAATATGTCATGCAAACTCTATGCCAAGAGCGGCAAGGCGCTCCTTGAGCCTTTCGGCCTTTTCTCGATCCAAGGGCCATCCCAAAGGAATAATGTCGTAAGGGCCGGAAGAAAGGTAGGCAACCGCCGAGAGCCCGGAGAACGCAACACGTCGTACATCGCTCCATAGTATGCGGCAATCCTCCGGTATGCGGCCGAAGCCTTCGGCGCCGGCATCATAGCGTATCCATAGGCCATTATCGTCCATAGTCACGCGTCGAGGATAGGTCCACAGCACGGCGCGTCGTGACGTGGCATAGCTTAGGTATACCATCATTATTATCGAAGGATACAGCAGCAAGGCCACCATCAAAGCCACGAATATGCATACGGGCCACCATGCGGCTGCAACGGCCAATGCGCAAGGTACAATCAGCAGCCACCAATGTCGTCCGAGCCATATCGGGAACGCACGGCGTACGTATGCAGCCGCTCCGGGCGCAAAGAGCCCGTTGTTGTCCTCGTCCGCCGCCTGAGGCGCAGTTTCAGCGACCTTAGCGTTTTTGACGTCTTTAGCGCCTTTGATATTGTTGTTCATCATACGGCAAAATTACGCCATTTGTGTCGAACGGCCAAATCACGGATAGAATCGACCGGCGGTTGATGTTATTGCATTACACGGAGGTTCTGAGGCCGGACAACACTTGCAGTAGGGTGTCGTTAGGACTTACCGCGTCATTGCAAGAACGAAAACGGAGCAGGCCGCGACATCCTGAGCGGATATCGCGGCCTGCTTTGTACTTTGGTTGGGGTAGGGACGTAATTACTTAACGCGCTCTACGTAGCTGCCGTCGCTGGTGTTGATGCGCACCTTGTCGCCTACGTTGCAGAACAGAGGCACACGTATCTCGGCGCCGGTTTCTACCGTTGCGGGCTTCAGGGTGTTTGTAGCTGTATCGCCCTTGATACCGGGTTCGGTGTAGGTAATCTCCAGGACTACAGATTGAGGCATTTCGCAGGTGAGGATGGTGTCCGAAGCAGCGTGTACCATAGCTTCGCAGATATCGCCTTCTTTGAGGAACTGAACGCCTTCGATGCTCTCGCCGGGGATAGCTACCTGTTCAAAGGTCTCGGTGTGCATGAAGTTGTAGCCCATATCGTCCTTGTACAGATACTGGTAGGGGCGACGTTCGATGCGTACTTCGTCCACCTTGACACCCGAGTTCCAAGTCTTGTCAATGATGCGGCCGGTCTTGACGTTTCTCAGTTTGGTGCGGACAAAAGCCGGGCCTTTGCCGGGCTTTACGTGCAGAAATTCAACGATGAAGAAGTAGTTGCCATCGATTTCGAGGCACATACCGTTCTTAAAATCAGCTGTTGTTGCCATGTCGTATTATGCTTTGTTGTTTCGTGTTATATAATCGTACTTACAAGCCTCATCGAGGATGTGCCCGTACGTCGTTCGCAATAACGTGATGACGTCAGTCCCCCCGAAAAGGCTTGCAAATTTACGATTTTTTTTGCAAAGCCGAACGCTTTGCGGCATATAAAGTCAAAATAAATTTGTACGTGTGGATATTAATGGCTAATTTTGCGTGCATTTTTGTGGGGGAGTTATATCCGCTACAAAGGCATATACACAGACAACAATAAGATATAACACTACCAATAACAACGCCAAATGAACGTAACGATAGAAAAAACCTCGGCGGTTTACGGTATCATCAACGTAAACGTTGTAGAGGCCGATTACGCAGACAAGGTTAAGAAAGAACTGCGTACCATCGGTACCAAACGTGTCATCCCCGGATTTCGTCAGGGCCATGCACCTCTGCCTACTCTCACCCGAATGTTCGGAAAGCAAGTCAAGAGCGAAGTGCTCAATGATGTGGTATATGATGCCGTCATTCGCCACATTCGCGACAATAAACTTCACGTGCTCGGCGAACCCCTGCCCTTGGAGAAGAAAGAAATAAACCTCGAAGACAAAGACTACGACTTCAAATATGAAATCGGCTTTGCTCCCGAACTTAATATAACCGTAGATAAGGACATCAAACTGACTCGATATGCAATAGAAGTATCCGAGCAGATGTACAAAGACGAAGATGAAGCTCTGCGCAAGCGCTTCGGCAGTCAAGTGCCCGGTGATGTTACCGATGACCGCAGCCTTATCAAAGGTTCGTTGCAACAGCTCAACGCCGACGGCACCGTCAACGAAAACGAAGGCGCTATCCAAGTGAATAATGCCATAGTCGCACCCTTCACTTTCAAAGATGAAAAGCAAAAGGCTCTCTTCGTTGACAAGCATGTAGATGACAAGGTTGTATTCAACCCCTATGACAGCTGCAACGGCAACGCCGCCGAGTTGTCCTCCATGCTCAATATCGACAAGAGCATTGCCGGCGATATTCATAGTGACTTCGTGCTCGCTATCAGCGAAATCATCGTAATGAAGGAAGCCGAACATAACCAGACATTCTTCGACCAAGTATTTGGAAAGGACAAAGTGCAAGACGAAGCCGCATACGAGGCTGCCGTCAAAGACGGATTGGCTGCACAGTTGGCTCGCAACTCAAACGAGCTCTTTGATGTGACTGCACGTAACTACTTCATCGAGAAGTACGGCGATATGGAACTTCCCACCGAATTCCTTAAGAAGTGGCTTGTAGCTCGCAACGAAGAACTCACTGTCGAAAATATCGACAAAGAATACGAGCAGATGCTTCCCTCGCTCAAGTGGCAGCTTATCGAAGAGCGTATCGCCAACGTCCTGAACGTCGAGCTCAAGGAAGATGACGTTTTGGAATACGCCAAGGCTGTAGCAAACCACCAGTTTGTTCAGTATGGTATCACCAATATGGATGATGCAACCATCACCGAATACGCCAAACGCCTGCTTAATGATAACAACACGCGTTCGCGCATCGTAGAGGCCGCCAGCGAGATGAAGCTCTTCAACACCATCCGCACCAGCGTAACCATCGAAGAAAAGAAGGTATCCTTCGACGAATTCAAGAAAATCGCCGGAGAAACTAAGGCACTGTAAGACATAGACAGCCTGTTGTCTGTTAAATACTATTAAATTTCGAACGACTATTAAACTATCTGCTGTTGTCGCCGTCATATAGACAAAGACTTCAAAAACACTCCGACAACATAGATACTATATATAGCAATCAAATGCGATAGTAATGTAATAGACTGGCTTTAAGATTAATATCGCGCCCCGGGTCGAGACGATCCGGGGCGCGTGGCATTTAGTCCGGTTCGGTTGAATGTGTGTAAGTAAGCCATTGCCGAATAAACACAAGCTGATTTGTTGGCTTGAGATGAATACGACGAGAGTCAACGTTTAGGAATATGTAGAAAATAAATTTCTCAAATATAGCGTGTTATGAGAATGGGGTAAAAAATATTTCGAAAAAAATGTCCGAAGGCTTGTGTGGCTGAAAAAAAGTGTGTACCTTTGCGGTGCTTTTGCAAGACATGGTGAGCATAGTTCAGTTGGTTAGAGCGTCGGATTGTGGTTCCGAAGGTCGTGGGTTCGACCCCCACTGTTCACCCAAGACAAGACGCCGGTAGACTTCTGCCGGCGTCTTGTGCTATTAAATACACGTCCCACCTCCTCGTCGTTTTTATAATAATCATGGCTTACGATACAGCAATGTCCGAGTCGACAGACAGACACCAATTGCGCGAGAGGCTTGACCGAGCCTTAGCGCGTATAAATGTGCCCTCCTTTGCCGATGCCGATCCCGTGCAATTTCCACGCTCCTTTACCGATAAATGTGATATAGAGATTTCTGCGCTGCTATGCGCCACAATAGCTTGGGGAAATCGCAAGATGATTGTACGCAACTGCCAACGTTTGCTCGAGATTATGGACAATGCCCCTTATGACTACGTAAGGTCGCAGTCCTACGAAGACCTTGACGACACTATCAATATCCACCGGACATTTTTCGGACGAAATCTCAAGTACTACTTGCGAGGTCTGCATTTGCTCTACTCGCGTTACGGTAGCCTTGAAGCACTTGCCGCATCTTCCGGGGCTGATTCCTCTGAGATACCTGCATGGGCCTTGGCAGAAGCCGTGGCATCGACTTTGGCCGAGGCAAATGAAGGCCGTAAGGATACGCGTTGCATTTCGGTAAGTGCAACGACACCGCTTAAGCGTTTCAATATGGCTCTTCGGTGGTTGGTACGTGACGATGGAATTGTAGATATCGGGCTATGGAAGGTGCTTAAACCTTCGCAACTATATATACCGTTGGATGTGCATGTGGCGGACGTTTCGCGTAGCCTCGGGCTGCTTCAAAGACGCTCCAACGATAGACGCGCCGTGCTCGACCTGACTGCCGAGTTGCGTCATTGGCGTCCCGACGACCCCGTGGCATACGATTTCGCTCTCTTCGGTATCGGAATGGAACAATCTCAAAACCGGCAGCAATAATTAGCCCCCGATGCGTTAGGTTATAATCATATTGGCGCACAACCGGATGAGGTCGCCAAGACTATCTCGCAGCGTTCTGTAAAGCGTGATATATTTACCTCAAAAGTATTAGCTCGTTACGAGAAAAACAAACCGGGAACTTCGGCTGAAGTCCCCGGGCGTGTATCGGTATAGACTAAGATAAAGGTTCGGGAAATGTGTGTTATAGAAGATCAATAGTTATCGGCGCGAAGCTCGAAGAAACTTTGCGGGTGGGCGCACACCGGACATGCGGCAGGCGCTTTGGATCCGATGACGATGTGTCCGCAGTTGCGGCACACCCATACGCGGTCGCCGTCACGCGAGAAAACGATCCCTTCCTCGATATTTTGCAGTAATCGACGATAGCGCTCCTCGTGATGACGTTCGATGGCAGCCACTGCACGAAACTTCTTGGCTATAGCGGAGAAGCCTTCCTCCTCGGCCTCTATGGCCATACGTTCGTACATATCGGTCCATTCGTAGTTTTCGCCCTCGGCGGCATCGCGCAGGTTGGCCATAGTATCGGGCACTTCTCCGCCGTGCAGCAACTTAAACCATAGTTTGGCGTGTTCCTTCTCGTTGTTAGCTGTTTCCTCAAATATCGCTGCAATCTGCTCGTAGCCGTCTTTGCGCGCCTTTGAGGCGTAGTATGAATACTTGTTGCGTGCCTGGGACTCGCCTGCGAAGGCATCCATCAGGTTCTTTTCGGTCTTGGTTCCTTTAAGATCTTTCATATTTGCGTAATCTATTGTGTTTCTGTATAAGAGGTTGTGTATGTGTCAGTTCTGACTATTGGCGTAGCACTCCGGGCATAACCCTGTGAACACCAGCACCGTGTGCTCGATATCGAAGCCTTCGGGACGACTGATGGCGTCCAAGTCAAAGGGGATGTCGTATACCCTTTGGCACTGACGACATTGGAAATGTGCGTGCGGTTTATGGAAAAAATCGTAACGACATTCGCTGCTGTCTCCGGCTACTGTCTCTATAACGCCTTTGTCTACAAAAAGTTTGACCGTATTGTATACCGTCGAGCGCGACAGCGTGGGTTGCATGGCGTGTACATCCTCGTATATACGATCGGCAGACGGATGGCATGTCGTTCCCGTAAGATATGCCAAAACCGAGAGACGCTGCACAGACGGGCGTATACCAGCTTTGGTTAGGATGTCGATGAGTTGTTCGGTGGAAAGTTGCATATATTCTATTTTTAGAATTATTCCAAATCTTTATTCGGTGCAAAATTATACATTTCTCGCTAAACGACCAAACAATTCTCAGAAAAAAACAAAAAAAGATTGCGCAATCCCCGGAGAGGGAAGATTGCGCAATCTTTTTTGTACTCTTGAAGCACATGGAGCGTGTCAAGCTCCGTGCGTAATTATCAGGCCTTGGTAGAGCTATTGCTGCCGTAAGTTTCCTTGACGTTCCAGACGGCAAGCGAGCCCAGGAGCAGCAGTATACCCGAGCTGACGAGCATCAGTACTGTATTGGGAGTGCCTGTCTCGGTGGGGGCAAAACATCCGAGCAACATTCCGCCGAAAATGGCTGCAACAATTTGCGGGATGCATATCGTGCAGTTGAAAAGTCCCAAGTATGTACCGATGTGGTCGCCTCCGAGGGCATTGGTCAGTATCGTGAAAGGCATAGCCAGCATTGCAGCCCAAGCGCAGCCCATAAGTGCGTAGCTTACGCCAAGTAAGTACTGGTCGGTGACAAAGAATACCGAGATAAAACCTATGGCGCCTATCAGCAAGCTAAGCGAGTAGCCCAGACGTCGGTTGCGGAACTGAGAGAGTACTGCGGCCCACAGAAGCGCTGCGATGGCCTGTATCGCCAGGAGTACGCCGTTCCAGTCGCCGGCGTCTTGGTACTCCTTAGAGGCGGCGTTGAGTACGGTAGACTCCACAGTGCTTATGGCCGAACCGTCATAAGGGATATCCTCGGTCTGTTCGGCTACGTACTTGTGTGTGGTTTTGTCAAAATTATATATGTGCGCCAGTTGCAGGTGGTCTCCGGCTTTGACTTGCGACAATGCCGAGAATGTAGTGGCTGCCTGATTGACCGGGACATCAATTCCGTCCACGTTTATGGTTTCGCCGGCTTTGGCGACGCATCCGTCATGCGGTGCAACCTTTGCAACACCTGCGACGTATACGACATTGCCTTTAGCGATAATAGTGTCGCCGGAAGCGTTGACGACTGTGGTGGGGGCTATTTGTTTCCCGTCCACGGTGATACCTCCGAGAGATAGCTTACCGTCTGCAACAACGGGGTTGTCTTGGGCGAGGACATACTTCTCGGTATAAGCCTTGCCATTGATGGAAATGCCGTCAACTTTGATGACCGAAGGGGCGTGGAACACGTGGTTGGCGATAGCATCAGTCGAGTATGACCACATAAACAAGAAGGCTGCCCAGCAGAAGAACTGCACAAGGCCTACGGTCCAGAACACTTTGGGCGCACGAGCCAGCAGGCGGAACATTCCCGGGCCTTTTTTCTTGTCGGCCTGTGCTTTTGCCGGGTCTATGCCATGGTAAGCCGCGTACTGGGCCGGTGGCATCTCCTTTATTTTGGCAAAAGTATATACCACGCAAAGCAACAGCACTGCCGCGCCGATATAGAAGGACCAGGTGACAGTAGCCGGCACTTCGCCGTCGGCAGCGGTGTTGGACATAAACATCGCCAGTACGATGGGGCATACATAGCCCACGACACTGCCCGCGTTGCACAAGAAAGACTGTATCGAATAAGCCAGACCTTTTTGTCTCTCATTGACAAAATCGCCGACGAGCATCTTGAAAGGTTGCATAGCCATATTGATGGATGTATCCAGGAACATCAGCATCACCAGTCCGAAAATTATGGCAGTGCTTACCGAAAGGCCCAAAGAACCGGCATTGGGCAAGAAGCACATCACAATGATTGCGGCGGCGGCTCCGATGAGCAGATAGGGTAGGCGACGACCCAAGCGATTCCAAGTGCGGTCGCTGGCGCTACCAACGATAGGTTGAACGATAAGCCCCATTAGAGGCGGTAAAATCCAAAAATAACTTAGGTCATGCGGATCGGCGCCTATGGTCGAGAAGATTCGACTGACCTGCGCACTCTGAAGCGCGTAGGCAATCTGTACGCCGAAAAATCCGAAACTAAGATTCCATAGCTTCCAGAATCCTAAATCAGGTTTGTTCATAGCAGGTAATATGTAGTTGTTTTAGATTATGTTTTTTCACTCGGGCCTAAAGAGGCTGAACTGCACGGATGAAAGCATCAAATGTGTGAGTTCTGCATCCAGGCAACGTCATCGTCGCTGCAATGTGCCGTTGTGGCAAATAATAATGATACAATCTCAAAAAATCGGTAGGCAGACACAAGTGCCGTCCTACGTGTAAAGCCTAAGGCTTTTCGGCTGACAAAGTTAACTATTTTTTGCCAAATGCGAGTGCTTTAATAAAGAAAAAAACGCGGTAAAATTTTCGCCATACCCCGGGAAAATAGTAATTTTGTATGGTCTGTGGAGATATGCCACAACGCACACTCCATGACGATGTTATATGTTATCAGAATTATACTATAAACGACAAAGGACAAGACCTATGTCTGCCGGTCACCACTGCCGTATCGAAATCGGCCGCATGAACGTAACCCTCGACACTGTCGCCAAAATCTGCGAGGCCCTCGGCCTGCGCCTTGAGGCGGTCTCGGCTTCCGAAACGAAGTAAGGCAAAAGCGACCGCGTTGTGTGTCTCATGGCGCGGTCGCGTTTGTTCTTCATGATGCTCGCAGTCGTTAATCTTCGGACAAGTCCTGCAGCACGTCCAGTCCCTCGAGGTCGTGCGTCCACCGCAGCGTGTCGTCTTTTGCAAGGATGTACTGCGGAAGCCCGATAAAATATTCCTCGTCATCGTTGAGTATCGGTTCGTAAACATCGAAGCCGTTCCACCGACCGACATACTGAGCATCGTCGTAGATGCTTTCCTGCGCCATCTTTCACGCCTTTGTCGAAGTTTCCTTCAGGGCAACCGCATCAAAAAAACGAGGAAGATTAACGACCTTGGAATTACCAGGG
>OIYG01000702.1_pt1 | contig 30530 bp, 30 predicted proteins | sample 1587861 | NCBI WGS metagenome assembly OIYG01 (sample SAMN03283272) | human gut metagenome | biome: human-associated habitat; material: feces | host: Homo sapiens | place: Peru | collected 2012 | reverse complement strand
AGTAAAAAAGTAGTGCTATTTTAATATTTTATTTCTTATGACAATATGACATTATGACATTAGTATTTATATACCTATACTTAATGTCATAATGTCATTTTTTATTTTTTCTCAATATATGCAATTACTTCTTCCATTTGTTCTTTAGTTTTTTTAACAATATATCTTATAATTATAGTTTCAATGATTGATACAACTAAAATAACTGACATAACAATTATATTTGTTGAAAAATCTTTGATAAAAAATTCTACTATGAATGGCAAGCAAAAAATTAATGTACTTATTATTGCAGTTGTAAATATTATTTCAGATGATTTTCTTGTAATATTTTTATTTCTTTTATTATCCAATTTTTTAAACCATGTTTTTCCTTCACTGCCATAGTAATCAATATAAAATACAGATCCTAGTATAGTCATTCCTGCACCAATCCAAAACCAATATTTTAAAGTATTTATATCAAAACAAGCACCTGCAAAAGAGACTATTTCAATTATTAAACCAATCATTAATAAACGTGTCAATTTATCAGAGTTTCTATATAACTTATCTTTCATTTCTAAACTCCTTTACAGCTTGTTCATTTAATAATTTCATTATTTCTTCATTGGTTTCATTTTGATATTTTAAATCCTCAATAGTATCCGATAAGACTTGAACTTTTTCTTCTTCAATAGTATTTTTCATATTATTTTCTAATGATTCAATAAGAATATCATTATTTTTCATATTACTTTCAATACTATTCATGGCTCGTTTTAAATCTTCACCTTTAAGTTTTCTATAATGTTCTATTATGTATGGATTAAGTGGACTAATTTGTGCACCTAAACCTGAAGCATACATCAAATCATTATAATTAACACCTATGTATTTACTTATCTTTCTTAAAATTTTAGGATTTGGAACTTCACGCTCACCAGATTCAATTCTTGAAATGTCGGAATGACTAACATGTGCTAGTTCAGCTAATTGTCGCATTGATAAATTATTTTCTTCACGACCTTTTTGGATTAATTCTCCAACTTTTGTCATATTTTCGCCTCCTCGTAAACTAATTATAACACCAATTGTGCTAAAATGCAACATTTTTATATTTTTGTATCAAAAAAGGTTGACAATTAAACTTATGGTGTTATAATGGTGTTAAGTTGCAACAAACAAGTACGTTTGGAGCAAAAAAGAATAGGAGGTAAAATTATGACTTAGCAAAATAATAATGGTTCTTTGAAAACTCAGTAGTGTTGGAAATCCCCGATATGCCGACACTTAAAATAAATGCAAGGGTAAATATCTCTATTGGCACGAGAGTTGTGGATAAACTAAAATCCTCCTCAGATATATGGCAATTTCTATATATACATCCTTAAAGGGAGTTGTTGGTAATACTAAAACCATCCATAGATGGATTAGCTATATTAATAGTATCCATAAATACTAAACGAAAGTGAGGTGATGTAATGACAGCAAATGAAACATTAGAATTAATTTCAAAACAATGGTGTAATCTTGATGATTTAATGCTACTAGGTGAATTTGGCAGAAACACAGCTTTAAAAATCAAAAAAGAAATTAAAGATAAATTAACAAAACAAGGGTATATAATACCCAAACATGTAATTCCAATGAAGGAAGTAGTTGACTATTTAGATATAAATATTTCTTATCTTGAATCAAGAGTAAAGAAAGGAGTTTGATGATATGAGAGCTATTGAGGAAGAAGATATAAGTATAAAAAAAGACATCATTATTGAAGATATAATGAAGTCTAGGGGTCTTTATTGTTTAGTATCTAATGCAAAAGTAGGAAAATCTATGTTGGCACTACAATTATCCTACTCATTAATTAGAGGAAAACAATTTTTAGGGCGTAATGTATTATCGCCCTCTCCTGTCTTATATATTAGCACAGAATCAGATTTTGGTCAATTAAAGCAAAGAATAAATGTTTTAGATTTAAAATTTCCAAAAGAAAGTTTATTTATTATTGATCGAAATGGAAAAGGAGAAGTTAGTATATTTGACTTTGAGATAGATATAAATGACTTTGTTAAAAAATATAAAGGAAAAGTCGTAATATTAGATATGTTAAAAGATATTGATTTAGGAATTAACTACGATATAAATAGTTATCAAGATATAGGACAAAAATTGCTACCTAAATTAAGAAATTTATGTGAGAAATATAATATAACCATATTATTTACACATCATCTAAATAAACAAGGAAAAACTTTGGGAAGTACAGCGTTTGATGCAGTTGTAGATGGTAAATTAACTTTAATAGAAGATAAAAATGATAAATCATTGATTAGACTTAATATTATCAATAGGGATTTTCCAAGTACAGATATTTATTTAAAAAAATCTAAAAATCAAATTTTTAATGTTATAGAACAATTTGATGAGGATAAAATTGATATTAATTTAGTCAACTTTATAAAGTATGCAGTAAATCAAGGTGATTGTGAATTTACTTGTGCTGAAATTATTAATAAAGCAAATTTATTAATGACACCTAAACAATGTGGAAGAATGATAAATTCTAATATGGAATATTTAAGACGTGAAGGACTTTATATAAAGAAAATACGAAAATCCGATAAAAGATTATACCAATCTCATTATGAAGAACCTATTGAAGAAAATGAATAATTTTCTTCAAGTTTTTGTTAACTTTTTTTGAAAAAGTTATTAAGTAAAAAATGAACGTGGCACGTTTTGTTGCGTAGCAATGAAAGTGGCGATAGTAAATATTTTTACATTATTAAAAGATTTTTCTTTTAATAATTAAATTAAATAATAAGTATCTTGTAGATAGTTATTATTTAATCTTGTTTGAAGCATTTGCCTTTACGGTTAGTTTAGGCATTTGCATAAAACAAGCAAGGGGTTATTAGGGAACTCCCTAATCTCACGTGGGCTATGCCCTAGTGAGATAGGACAATAAATTGTCCATCCCTCAAGAAGTAAAGCAAAGGAGGAATAAATTATTGTATGATGGTAATCAAGTATTAAGATTTGAAAACAAATTTAAGGCTAGTGATTTAGGTGGACTTGGAATAGAACTTACTGAAAGAAAAGGTACTGGCAATTACGATACTGAAAGAACAAAGTTTAACATTCAATATATACCATTAACTAACAAAAACCTATCTAGCCAAGTTTATAAAAAATTAAGAGATAATAATATATATTTTAATGATGGTAAAAATGTAAACTTGTTAAATGGAGCAATTATAACAAGTGGTCAAGAGTTTTTTCAAAGTATGGGAATGAAATTTAAGAATAGTGATAGAATACATCAAGTTGGTAAAAAGAAAGGTCAACCTATGTTAATACTAGATATAAAAAGTGAGAGTGATATTCCAGAAAAGATAAAAAAATTTTTTGATGATAGCTATTTATTTCTAGAACAATTAGTTGGAAAAGAAAATATAGTTTATGCAGAAGTTCATTATGATGAGGATACTCCACATATGCACTTCTATTTTCTTCCAGTTGTAAATGAAGTAAAAAGAAAAGTGTTTGAAACTGACAAAGATGGTAATTTACTCAAACATGAAGTAATTGGAAAAGACGGAAATAAAAAATTATTACCTATTCAAAAAAAAGACAAAAATGGTAAAAATATGTATATTGTTGAAAAAGGCAAATTCTTAAATTGTGATCAGTTTTGGAAAAATAAGGGTGGCAAAACGTCTTATGCAAAAATGCAAGATGATTACAATAAATTTATAACTGAAAAAGGATTTAATTTATATCGTGGAAATATAGGAGCAAATATTTTACATAAGACAAAGGCTCAAAAAGAAATTGATGATTTAAACGAACAAATCAACGAAATGAAAAAAGAATTTGAAAAAAATAAAAAATTAAATAATATAGAATTAGAAACTACAAAAGAATTATCTTCAATCAATTCCAACAATATATTGAATCCATCAAAGAAGAAATTTGGTGGTTATAAAGAAAATGAAGTTAATGATTTAATTACATATTCAAAAAATATAAATAAAGAAAACACAAAAAATGTAAACACTATTAAGAAAAAAGATATAACCATTCAAGATATGCAAAATCAAATACAAACTTTAGAAATTGAAAACGAAAAACTTAGGGATGGTCGTGCTATTAAAGAAAAAGATAATAAAATACTAGAATTGAATAACACTATCAAAACACAAAAAGAAATAATTATACAAAAGAATAATATTATCTCAAATTTAGAAAAGACAATTGATAAAATACAAAAATCATTTGAAAAATTTAAAGAAGAAATATACAAATTTTGTGATAAATTGTGTAAGGCAATAGCACATCTAAAAGGTAATCACACCATTGAAGAAAATGAAATTGATTATGATGAATTTGAGTTTGAAGCTGATGAAATTAATTCTGAATATGATAAAGATAAAGAAGAAGATTTTGAAATAACTATGTAATAGAAAGCAAAAAATTATCAACGCACTCCAAAATCAGTAAAAACAGTGGTAAAATATTATTAGGAGTGCGTGATAGTTTTGTAGATAAGGAGGATGATATTATGGCTACAAGACTATTAGAGCAATATAAATGGACTAAAGATGGTCGAAAATGGGTATTTTATTGTTGGATTCCTTCATTAAATGGCAAGAGAAAGAAATATACTTCTCCTGCATTTAAAACTAAAAATGAGGCATTAAAAGCTGAAAGAGAGTACTCTTTAAAAATGAATGTTGTAAAAGAAGATAAAAATATGACATTCAAAGAACTTTATACTAAATATTATTCGTATCAAGAAGATAAAGTCAAACCCACTACTCTTAAAACATATAGAGATAGAATCAAATATATGCAATTATTAGACAATGTTAAATTAAAAGATTTAAGTGTCAAACACTACGAATTATGGAGAAAAGAAATCAATAAATTTGATATTAGCACAGCATATAAAAATGATATACAAAAATTTATTAAAATAGTACTTAATTGGGGAAGTAAAATGTATGATTTTGATTTTAGAAATTTTTATAATAAAATAACTAAATTTATTAATCATAATGAAATAAAAAAAGAAATGGACTTTTATACTCTAGAAGAATTTAAAAGATTTATAAGCAATGAAGATAATTTAAAATTCAAATGTCTTTATGAAACTCTATATTATTGTGGACTTCGTAGAGGTGAAGCTAGAGCATTGACTTGGAATGATATTAATTTTGAAGATAAAGAATTACGAGTAAATAAAAATATAGTTCAATTAGAAGGTGAAAACTCTCATAAATATATGGTAACGACGCCAAAAACCAAATCTAGTATAAGAACTATACCAATAGCAGAAACACTTTTAAATGACTTTAAAAGGCTATTAGAACAAGATAAAAAGACTTATGGATTTAAAAAAAATTGGTATGTGTTTGGTACTGATATTCCGATTACTAACTCACGATTAAGAGATAGAAAAAATCAGTTATGCCAAAAAGCAAATTTAAAGCAAATTAGAATACACGATTTCAGACATAGTTGTGCATCGCTTTTAATAAATAATGGTGCTAATATAACTATGGTTGCCAAATATTTGGGGCATACAAAAATAGATGAAACATTAAATACTTATTCTCACATGTTCAAAAACAAACTGAATGATATAGTAAATACAATAAATAAACTTACATAAACTTTGTTAAATAATAAAAAAACTACCAAAGTGGGTAGTTATATGGGTGGTTGAAACTCTAATTAATTTTATAAACCCCTTATAAAACAAAGTATCCCAGCCTCTCGGCTGGGATTTCAGGGGGTTTTGGTTGAACACTCCTACTTATTTTCGTAGTGAGTGGTCATAATCTCTTATGACAATATAATCATAATATATTTTTGACAAAATATCAAGTGGTTTTTTGAAAGTTTACATATTTTTTATTTAGTATGTAAACTCTAATCACTGTTTTCTATTTGTTTTAGTGCATTTTTTATATTTTTATACTTATCTGTATTATCTGTAAACAAAGTGTCAACCATACTCTCTACATCTTCTTTGGCACGTAGTAACATTTTAAAATCTCTATTTACATTTGCCATGATTAAACCTGTTTCTCCACTTTGTCTTACTCCAAATAAATCTCCTTCTCCTCTATTTTGGAAATCAAATTCACTTATTTCAAATCCATCATTAGTTCTTTCTAGTATTTTTAATTTGTCTATATTTTGATTTGCAATTAATACACAATAAGATTCAATGCTACTTCTTCCTACTCTTCCTCTTAGTTGGTGAAGCGATGAAAGACCAAACATATTAGCATTAAATATTACTATCATTGAGGCATTAGGAACATTTACTCCAACTTCAATTACTGTTGTTGATATTAAAATATCTATTTCACCTTTTTCAAATAGTGTCATTGTTTCTTCTTTTTCTTCCAGTGTTAATTTACCATGCACTTTACCTATTTTAAACACTTTTCCAAAGGCTTTATTCATTTTTTCTTCAAGTTTATCTACTGTTTCAATATCATTTTCATTATCTTCGATTTGTGGTGCGATTACATATATTTGATGTTTTTTATCTAATTCTTGTTTCATTAATGTTAATACTTCAGTTATATCTTTTTCTTTCTTTATATATGTTTTTACTTCTTTTCTTCCTTCAGGTTTAGTTTTTATACTACTTACATCTACATCTCCATAGATTGTTAGAGCATAAGTTCTTGGAATTGGTGTTGCACTCATAGACAAGATATCCGGAGATGCTCCTTTAGTTCTTGCTTTATTTCTTTGATTTACCCCAAAACGATGTTGTTCGTCTGTTATTACAAGTCCTAGATTCTTAAAGATTACTTTTTCTTGAATAATCGCTTGAGTTCCTATTATTAAATCAATATTACCATTTTCTAGTTCTTCATATATTTTGTTTTTCTTAGTCTTCTTTGTACTTGATGTTAATAATTCTACTTTTATATCAAAATTTTTAAATAACTTCTTGGCATTTTCGTAGTGCTGTGTTGCAAGTATTTCTGTTGGAGCCATAAATATTGTTTGATAATTAGATAAGAAGTTTGCGTATGCAGCGATAAATGCTACAATTGTTTTTCCACTTCCAACATCTCCTTGCAATAACCTATTCATTTGCTTTGGACTATCTAAATCACTAATTATTTCATCTACTGCAATTTTTTGGTCTACAGTTAAATCAAATGATAAACTATTTATAAAATTACTAATTTTTTCTCTGTCTGTTTTTCTTTCTATATGACTACTATTTTCGTTCATTCTTCTTTTTAAATAATTAATTTTTAGCATATACATAAATAGTTCTTCATATTTTATTCTTTGTCTTGCTTTTTTTAAGTCCATAATATCCATTGGAGAATGAACATGAAATAGAGCTTCTTTTTTAGACATAAAATTATATTTGTTTATTATTTCTTCGGGTAGATAATCTATTATTTCGCAGTTTTTTCTTATTGCACTTACTGCAAATTTAGATATACTCTTTTTTGATAAGCCACTTGTTACATAATATACCGGTTCAATCTTTGGTGACTGAGGTAGTTTATCAAATCTTACGTCTTCCGCGACTACTGTATTTTTTATTTTGTCATATTTTCCTATTATTGTTATTTCTTTACCACATTTTAATTCTGGATATAAATATGTTTTATTATAGATTGTTACATTTAACATAATACTTTTATTACTTATTCTAAATATAATCTTTTTTAGTTTGCTTGATAAAAATATGGTTGTTGGTTGTCCTTCGATTATTCCATCAATTACAATTTTATCTCCATCATTTAGATTATTTACATCACTTCTTTTTAAAACATCATATCTAAATGGATAATAATGGATTAAATCATCCACATTATTTATATTAAGTTTTTGTAATAGTTCAAGAGTCTTACTGCCGACTCCTTCGATATCAATTAATTCTAACATCTTTTTTGCACATCCTTACTTTATGATTATAGCATATATATTGAGTTTCTCCAAAAAAATTAACTAATCGTTAACAAATGTTTGTTTTATTTATAAATTTTATATACAAAAAAAGAAATATAGTTTTTAAAAAACTTATATATATTAACTCTATTTATTTATATTTTTTAGTATTTTAAATTTTTAAGATAACATTTTTTATTAATATCTTTTCTATTATATATATTTTTGAAATAGTATCTATAATATACTAGTACTTAACTCTAATCATGAGATGATTATTACAATCATTATAATAAAAAAAGAAACTGATTATAAATTACTTAGTTTCTCTTTAATCTTAGCATTTACCATTTGCATATCTGCTCTTCCCTTTAGTTTTGGACTTACCTCTTTCATAATAAGTCCCATATCTTTTGGAGAAGATGGTTTTACATTATTAAATGCTTCTTCGATAATTTTATCAATTTCTTCAATAGTTAATTCTTCAGGCATATATTTTTTTAATAATTCAACTTCTTCTTTGTATTGATTTACTAAGTCAACTCTATTTGCCTTTTCAAACTCTACAATTGAATCATTACGCATTTTAATTTGCTTTGATATGATGCCAACTTCTTCATCATAAGACAATTCTTTTTTCTTATTGATTGCTTCAAGTTGAATAGCACCTTTGGCCATTCTAATTACTGCAAGAGAAAAAGTGTCTTTGCTTTTCATTGCTGTTTTCATATCTTCGTTTAATTTTTCTAAAATGCTCATCTATATCATTCCTTTAATTTTAATATTTATTTTTGTTGTTTTTTCTAGAGTTAATTATATTTTTCTTTTTTTCTTCACGACGATTAACTCCTGGTTTTTTGTAACCTTCTGCTCTTTCTCTAGCTTTAGAAAGGGTGCCACTTCTAGCAACTTGTGTTTTGAAAACTCTTAACGCTTGATCAACGTTGTTATTTCTAACATTAACTGACATTTCACTATCCCTCCCTTCGCACATATAGATTATATCATTATTTATTTTAAAAAACAACAAAATTCTACTATTTTCTCTTATATTTAGGGAGATTTTATTAATTTCTTTTATTTTTTAGCAATTTTTAGTAAATTTATCAGTTAATATATTTATAACACGTCCTTACTAAAGTATTAATTCCACATTAGTCTTGCATACTCTCCAATTATGTTTCCTAAAGTAAAAATAGACTTTAATATTATACTTATGTATGGGACTAATACTAAAAAAAGACTTAGGCTTACAATTTCTTTTACTATTTTATTACCTTTCATGTAATTAATTATATTTTGCAAATGTTATCACCACTTATTCTTCTTATTGAACTACCTAATGCTTGTCCTATGGTGTATATTACTTTACATCCTGAAAATATTGCTCCTAGAAATGCTGCTGTTACAGTGGTAGATCCACCAGATATTTCTTCTAATTCAACTAACTTTAATTCTTTCATATATTTATTCCTTTCTTTTTTATTCTTTTATATTACATTCTTTAGGATTAGAATAACCTTCTAATAATCCTGTTATGAATGTTATTACTGCTGCTATACCTATAGCAATTGCCCAACTAAAACCGCCATTAATTTTTTCTAGTTCGTTACTATTTAATTTTTTCAAAATTTAGTCACTTCCTTTTATTAAATCTATAATATATTTATAGAGTTCTTTGGTTTCTTTTAAGAATTTTACTTCTATTATGTTATTATCTATGTCTTTATATTTTTTTATTTCTACTAATATTTCTATATTATCTGGACTTATTATATTTATTTCTTTTATGTTATAAATATATATTTTATCATTTATGTATATCTTATTTTTATCTGTTATTTCTTTTAGATTCGTAGCATTTGTATATATCACAAGATTATATTTATTATCTAATTTCTTTACTAAAGATATTGTATTATAATATGTAGAATACTTCTTTGTACTTATAATTATTAGCAATATAATAAGAATACAAGAACAATTAATAAATCTTTTTACTATTTTATTAATATTTCTATTTAGCATGATATAACCTTCAACTGTATTCACATGCATTAGTTTCCTTTATATTATTTCTTGGTACTACTAATAAGTTACCATTTATTATTCTTACTATTTTATCAAACAAGAAGATATTATTTAGTCTATGTGATACTACAATTACTATCTTATCACTATAATAAGTAAATATATTTCTTAAGATTTTTTGTTCTAATTCTAAATCTACTTCGCTTAGTCCTTCATCTATTAACAATATATTACTTCTTTTTAGTAATGCTCTTGCAAGTACTATTCTTTGTCTTTCACCACCTGATAAATTTGCACCATTTTCTTCGATTAACTTGTCAATTCCTAATATATCATTTCTTACTATTTCGTCTATATATGTTAGTTTTATTACTTTATCTAACTCTTCATAATTAATTTTTCTATCTAGTGTAATATTATTTTTTATTGTATCATTAAATAGTGTCTCTTTTTGACTTATATATGTTACATATTCTCTTATGTCAAAGGTGGTATAATCACACAAGTCTATATTATTTATTGAAATATTGTTTCTATTTATTTTATAATACTTAAATAATATTTTTAATAGTGTACTTTTTCCACATCCTGAAGAACCTAATAATAATACTTTTTCATTGCTTTTTATTTCTAGAGATATATTTTTTAATATTTGCTTAGTACCAAAACTGTATGACATGTTAGTTATAGTAATATTACCTTTTGGTACTAATGTTGTTCTTTCTTTAGATAGTTTTTCTAACTCAAATAAACTGTTTATTCTTGTTAAACTATTTTTTGCATAATGATAGTCTTTTGTTACATCAAGAAACGTTCTTAATGAATTTATATAATGCAAGTATATTGTATTAAAGGTTATTAGTTTACTTAAATTTAATTTACTATTTAAAACACTTTTTGTACCAAAATATATTATTAGTACTGTGCTTATACTTATTAATATGTCTTTAATATACTGTTCTTTATTGCAAACTTCATCATATTTTAGACTACTATTTAGTAAGTTTATATATTTTTTCTCGAATTTTTTGCTCATAATGTTTTCTATATTTAAACCTTTGATTGTTTCGTAACCACTTATTGTTTCTACTAATAAGGAATTTTGTACTGCGTTATTTATTTGTAAATTCTTTATTAATTTTATTAATATTTTATTTATTAAGAGCGTTATTATTATATATATAATTGTTACTATTATAACTATTACAAACAAGGATTTATCTATTTTATATAGTATTATAAAACAAAGTAATATTATTATAAAGTCTACTTGTACTGTTAAAATAAACTTGGATATGAATGTTTTTATGTTTACTATATCATTTATTCTTGTTAGTGTTTCTCCGGTTGTTTTGTTTTTATAATAGTTAAAAGGGAGATAAAGTATTTTATTATATGTTGTTTGCATTAATTTTAAATCTAATTTTTGGTTTAAATATATTATCAGTTTGTTTCTTAGATAACTAGTTAATGATTTATACGAGTTTAATATTATAAAGATGTAAGTAATTAAAGTTAAATTTTCTTTACTGTTATTAATTACATAATCTAATACGACTTGCATATTATAAGTAGTTAATGAAGAAACTAGTGCATAAACAAGTCCTAATATAGAAGTATTTAGTAGTTCCTTTTTATTTTTTATAACGAAATCATAGAGTATGTTACTTATTTCTTTAGTTTCTTTATATACTACCGGTGTTTTATATGGTTCAATTATTAATATATAGCCTGTCCATTTATTTAAAAATTGTTCTTTAGTTTCTTTGTTATACCCACTTGCTGGATCCATTATATGCAATCTATCTTTTATTTTATAGACTACTACAAAGTGTGTATACCCTTGATTTTTTAACTGTGCAATAAATGGTGTATCTATTAGTAATAAATTATCATATTCAACTTGATAACCAACAGCATTAAATCCTAATTCTAAACATGCGTTTTTCATATTCAAGAAATTAGTTCCATCTTTTGTCGTGTTTGTTAACTCTACTAATTTAGAAAGCGGTATGTCTCCACCGTAATACCTTATTATTGACAATAAGGCAGCACTACCACATTCCTTGATTCCATCTTGTAAAACTATTAACTTTCTGTTCACTACTTTTCTCCCTTCATAATATATATTCCATATTGAAAGTCAAAAGTCTCCTTTTTTCGTAAAATTTTTTTGATTTTTTGATTTTTTTAATTTTACATCTTATTTAAAGTGGAATTAAAGATATTTTGCATTTTTTTTAGTAGTTCTTCATCACTTATTCCTTGATTAAAATTTCTATTTTTATACTCTTTGTTAAACTTAAATGAACCATTTGTGCATAGTGTTTGTCCTATTAACATAAAAAAGTTTCCAATTGCGTTTTGTTCCGTAAAAGATAGATTATCTGTAAAAGCAAGTCCTATAGTAAACGCTGTTAAAGTTAGTAGTCTATGTTTATCTTCACTATTTATATTCATACTTAATTATATGAGTTTGATATTTTTTTATAAGATTATTTTTTAATAGCAAAAAAATACTAGTTCATACAAGAACTAAGTATTTTCTCGAATCTTTTATATTCATCATAAGTATATTTATATAATATTTCTTTATTTAGTAATTCTTTAATTGTTAAGTTATTTCTGTTTCCATTATTTTCAAGTACTGTTCTTAACATTTTACTGAACATTTTGTAATCATCTATTGTAAATGATTTATTATCTTTCTTTTCTTCATTATTTGATTTAGAAAAGTTTGGAGTATTCACTGATTCTTTTGTAAGTTCTACTACATTTAAACTCTTATCTATTTCTTTATTAAATTCATTCATTAGATTTATTTTATTTTTTTCAGTATCTATTTTAATATCTTTTGCTACATTCACTGCGTTTTCGTTATCTATAGTATCTTTTGTTATAAATGTAATATTTGCATTATCTATAGTTTCATTATATTCTTGTAGGTTATCAAATACTATATTACCATCTAGTATTTCTTTATCAATAAACTTATATCCTTTATCATTAATTATATTCTTTTTAGAATTTATATTTGAAGCATTTGATAAATCTACTTCTGGTACTAAGTTTACTTTTGATGTATTTGTATTATTATTTTTAGGACTTACTAAATTTTCTACATTTTTTATACTTAACTCTATATTGTCATTAGATTTTGGTACTAAAACACTTACATTATTTAATTTTATACTGTTTGTATTTGTTTCTTTTACTAAGTCATTGAATGATAAATTAATATTCTTTGGTGTTTCATTGCTACTATAACTAAAACTATTTGCTAAAACTGGATTATTTAATGTGTTACTTGAATTTTTATTATCAAAGTTATCTTTTGTTTTTTCATTAAAATTGTCTTCTAGAACTAAATTTAAGTTATAGTTTGGTTCTTCGTTTACTTCATTATCTTTAACTTTAAGTGCTTTTTTATTTAATAGTGATACTACTAGATTATTTGCAATATAGAATAAAGTATTAATTACAAGATACATAAGGAATAAGTATGAAGATATTTCTAATAATATCAAAACATTGTTGTTGGTGAATAAACTTTCTTTTTTTAATACATCTATTTTATTTACTACTAGTTCACTTATTAATGCAATATTTATAAAACTGTATGTATAGAAATAAATTTTATTTAACATTTTATATGTACTAGAAATATACTTATTTATACTTATACAAATAAATAAGATTACAGAACTAATTAGTGTAAACAAATATACGTAGATAGATGGAAAATAGAAATTTGTAAATAAATCATCTATAATACTATTTAGTGATGTTACAAAGTAAGTGTTGTTATTATAGATAGTTAAAGATAGTATTATTAATTCTACTAAAAATATTATTATACTTGTTTTTTTGTTATTTATTAAATTAAATAATCTAAGTATTATTGTTCCTATAATTAGAAATGTTAATATTGTTAATAGTTTAGAATCTATAACTAGGTTAAAGATTGCCTCTAGTTTTTCTAAAATATTTGAAAACTTCATATTTACCCCCTTCTTTCTAGTATGTATACTGTTTGTTTTGTGTCATCATCTTTGGTGCATGTAATTAATGTTAGTGTGTTTTTTTCTTTATTTCTATAAATGTTTATTGAACCTGTTTTTTCTTCGTTGTAAATATTTACTACTTCATAAGTATATGTTGTTCCTTTATAAGTAAGATATGCAATATCACCTTTTTCAAGAAGATATAATTTTTTAAAATAACTTATACTTGAACTTCCTGAGTGACTTGCTAATATTACATTACCTTTTTCTTCGCTTGGATAGTTTGATGCTGTATGGAATAATATATTATAGTCTACATTATTTAAAGAAGAATTTTTGTCATAGAAACCTCTTTCTAAGTTTATTTTAGGTATTTTTAAAACTGCGATATATGGTTCATAATCTATTTTTTTTACTTCTTCTTTAGGTTCTTCAGTAGTTGGTGTTTCCTCGGCAGGTTGGTCATCTTCTTCTTTTAATTCTGGCACATTATCTAAAAGTGATAAATTCATTTTGTTGAATACGTCTTCACGCTTAGTTACTATATAATTATTAGATAAAAGAGTAATACCAAATGTTATTAGTATTACTCCTAAAAGTATGTATGTGTTTATATTATTGTTCTTTTTTAACATTTCTGTATACCACTACACAACCAAGCGTAATTACTAATCCACCTAATATATATGCCATAACACTTTTATTTACTCCTGTTGGAGGAACTACTATTACAGTAGATTCTGGTGTATTAAACATTACTACTTCAGTTACAACCCCATTTTTCTTAACTTCAAAAGTAATCTTTTCACTATATAATCTATATCCTTTTGGTGCAGTTATTTCTTCTAGTGTGTAAGTACCAGCATCTAATTTAATCTTATGTGGTTTATCTGTACTTACCCATTTTTCTATTTCTTTTCCAGTGCTATCTCTTACTATAAGTGTTGCTCCTGGTAGTTCTTCTTTGTCTGTTACATCTTGTTTGCTTATATAAACTATTCCCTTTTCATCTTTTTCTTCTTCTTTGTAGTTATAGAAGTTAATTCTCTTAGTTTTTCCGTCTTCTTTAACTTCAAACTCTTTTACTTCTTTACTTAATACATATCCAGATGGAGCAGATATTTCTTCAAGAGTGTATGTTCCAACTTCTAGGTTAGTTATTCTTTTTGAAGTAGATGTTGTTTTCCATCTTAATACTTCTCTACCTCTTGAATCTTTAATTACTAGAGTTGCTCCTTTTACGTATTCGTATGTTTCAGCATCTTTTTTACTTATTATAATAACTGTGTTATCTTCTGGTTCATCTGGTGTTGGTGTTACTTTTGTAGTTATTGATAACATTAAACTATCTCTTACTATTTCAGTGTCTTCATATCCTGCTAACATGTCTTGATAAGCGTTATTACTTGGTGTATATCTATATGCTTTATATGTTACAGCACTACCTGCTACATTAAGTTCAAATGTATTTAGTCCTTCACCTAATGAACTTGCTGGTACTTTTATTGTTATTGTGTTACCATTTTTAATTATTTCAGTATCTTTAGGTTGATTTGCTATTGCTGCAATATAATCAATATTTGTTTTTACTGTTATTGGATTAGATGTATAAACACCATTTTTTAAAGTGAATGTTACATTTTTAGTAGAAATAGTTAGATATTTTGATTCATTGTTTGCGCTTTTAGCGTTACTTAATAAATTCTTAATATCTTTTGCTACTGTAGTATTTCCATAAGTACTACTATTTATAGCATTTATTATACTTTTTATATAACCATTTGATGTATCTTTCATTTCACCTTTGTTATATAAGTATATCCATGCTGCTGCTTGTGTTGCAAAGAAATCATAATCTGTTTTGTCTTCTACTCCACTACCTATAATATAGGCAAGTCCTAAGTCTGTAATTTCATTTGCTTTTGTGTATAGAATTTCTTTTGTTGGTAATTTCTTGTTAACATCCAAGCAATATACGTATTTACCATCAGTTGTCTTTTTTACATTAACATTATATGTTGAAAGACCTAATGGCTTATTTTTTAACAATGTTGTTTCTGCTTTAAATGTGTTTGGTGCAGTGTTTGCTGCATCTACTAATTTGTTACCTACTACTAATGTTAATGTTATTAGTGTAAGTATAGAAAGTGTTTTGATTATTTTTTTCATAATTCTTCCCCCTCAATCGAGTATATATACTATCACAAAGTGGTTAGTTTGTCAAGTATTTTTAACCACATGTTAAATTTATACATTTTTTACTGCTAAAAAATATTTTTTGTATCGAGATGCAAGGTTTTTAGTTATTATTTAACCTTTTTATTATACATTTTAATTTTTTAATTTGTATTTAGATATTTTAATATTTATTTATCTTTTTTATTATCATTTTCTTTTCTTCTAACTAGTTTTTTGATGTTTTTGTTTTCTATATCTTTTTCTTCATTAGTTACATCAAGATTAGTTTTGTTGTCCGTGATATTATTTAAAGTATTTTGCTTATCTTCGCCATTTATTTCATCAGTAATTACCTCATGGTTTGATTCGTTAATTATCTTTTCTTTTTTTGGTGATAAAATGGCAGTATACTTATTTCTATTTTTATCTTTTTTATTTAAACTTACTTCTATTTTAAATTCTTGCTCTTTTGTAACTTTATTTAATTTTTCTTTATCAAATATAATACCTTCTTGTAACATAGCTAGTATATCAATTTTTTCTAGTTCTTCGAAAGTTTTATTGTCAGTTACCTCTTCGATGAAATTAAGAAGTGTAAATGTTACTATCTTTTTGCAATCTTCATCTGTTAGTATTTTGTTTTTTCTTTTGGTATTTATTATTTTTAGATTTATTATACAGACAGTTGATACATCATTTTTTTCATCATAATTAATTTCAAAATCAGCACATGTATAATATATTTCTTCGTTAGTATCTTTTATTATTACTTTTCTAATTGAACATCTTTCAACATATTCTTTAGTTAACATAGCCCATGCCGTAAATCCTGTTGGTCTTTGCATAAAGATATCTTTTTCTTCGTCGTTCATTTTTACAATAGCATTTACTTCTTTTGTTTTATCTATTACTTCTTCGATGATATCACTATAAATCTTTGCTTCATAGATACAGTCTATCATATTTATTCCTGGTAATAGTAAGATAAATCTATCTAATGCTTCGTTATTATCATTTTTTATATCTCTAACAAGACTTTTAATATTATTTACTAAGTTTGCATTTTCTTCAAGATTAACTTTATATCCCAAATTGCCGATTCTTCTTAGAAAATTAAAATCCATTCCTTTTTTCATCATTATACTTAAAACTACTGTTAAGACATGAAATACTAAAAAACTCATACTTATCCCCTCTTTCAATATAAAATCACTTATACTTTACTACATTTTTATTCTTATGTCAAACTATTTTATAAACTTTATTTATCTTATTTCATATATTATACTAGAGGTGAATATAATATGTTTCCTTATGGATATCAAGTTCCTTTTGCTCCAGGATTTTATCAGGCTCCAATTAATATGGGAGTTAATGGATTAGGTACTAATGCGCTTAGGGGTGCTACTGGAATATTAAATGGTGCAAGAGGTGCTGCTGGTGCTGTTGGAGCTACTAATGGTGGTGGCATATTTTCTAAGTTATTTGGACTTAAGGGGATAAACTGGGGAGGACTTCTTAATAATACTTCGAAGACTCTTGGGGTAATTAATCAAGCAGTACCTTTAGTTAAGCAAGTTGGTCCTATGTTTAATAATATGAAATCTATGTTAAAAGTAGCATCGCTTTTTAAAGATGAAACTGATACTAGTACTAGAAAAGCAAATACTAATACTAACAATAATATAAACAATACTAATAATAATACTAGCATAAATAACAATACCAATAACACTAATACTAATACAAGTGCTGAAGAATTAGATAATAAAAAAACTAGTTTAAATACTAGTCAACCTAATTTCTTTATTTAATACTTACTAAATCATATTTTTTAAATAATATTTTACTTACTAAATAGATTATTATACTATATATTATTGTACCTAAGATACTACTATAAATAATAGTAAATAAGTTAGATAATGAGTAACTATTTATATTTAGAATAGTTAAGATAATAAAAGATAATATATGATAAGATATTACTGATATAATAGATACTAAGCAAGAAGTAAATACATTATATGAAATAATATTATTTAGTATTTTTATTATTAAACTAATTATAAAGAATATAACTATATTTAGTAAGATAGTACTAGTATATACAATATCTAATAATATAGCAAAGGTAGTTAAAAGTAGATAATACTTTTTTTCGTTACTAAAGTATGGGTAGATTACTACTAGAGTTATTAGGGTATATAACGTAGTAAAGATACTAGGACTTATATAATACGCTGGAAAGTATATAGACATAAATGATTCTAATAGAAAGGATATAATTAATAGTATTATAGATATTACCACTTATGATTCATCCTTTCTTTTTAGTATGCTTACATAATTAATATTTAAGAAATCTACGCTTGATGTTACTTTTATTATTTTAGATAAGTCATAATCATCTTTTGATATACTTTCTACTGTACCTATTAAGATACCACTTGGGAATACTCCTCCAAGGCCTGAGGTATAAACTTTTGAACCTACTACAACATTTTTAGTGTTTGATATTCCTTCTACTAAAAGTGTGTTATCGTTCTTGTTATAACCATTTATTAGTCCATGAAGACTTTTATTATCACTTTTTATTGTTACAGATATTTTGTTATTTGAATCAGTGGTAGTTAATAGTCTTACTGTGGATGTTTTTTTTGTGGTAGATATTACTTTTCCTACTAGTCCATAACTATTTATAACGGGCATTTCTTCTTTTATTCCATCATCTGTTCCTTTATTTATTGTAACTGTGTTATACCAATAGTTTATATTTCTACTTATTACTGTTCCATTTATCGTGTCATAATCTGTTAGAACGTATGTGATGTTTAGTTCGTTTTTTAAGTCTTCAAGTTCTTTTCTTAGTTCTATATTTTCTGTTTCTATACTTTCTATTTTATCTATTTTACTTTTTAGTATATCGTTTTCTTTTTGGACATTTTTAAGTTCTTTAAATTCACTAATTAGATTTACTGTATATCTAAAGGGATAAAATATAACATTTTCTATACTCACTATTCCATCTTTAAGGGTAGACTCAAAAACATTAAGACTTTCTTTTTTCTTAAGTGTATATGATAATAAACCAAGAATAATAATTACTATAACAATAATAATTAATACTATGTATTTTTTTTCAATATTTAAGTTCTTTTTCATGTTATCACACCTTTATTATTGACAAAATATGTATATTTTATACAAAAATAACTAGTTATCTAGTTATTTAACTTCTTTAGATAATGCGTCTTTGGCAGCTTCTTGCTCACTCATTTTTTTACTTGTTCCTGTTCCTACTCCTAGAACTATACCATCTAGTTTTACAACGGATGTAAAATGTTTATTGTGAGCAGGTCCTGTTTCATCAGTTACTTCATATACTACACTTTTCTTTATTGTTTGTACTTTTTCTTGAAGTGTACTTTTATAATCTATTAAGAAATCAATATGTTTATCTATATATTTTATTATTATAGACATTACTAGTTTACTTGCATAACTAAATCCTTTATCTAGATATACTGCTCCAATGAATGCTTCGAATACATCTGCAATTATAGTATCATTTACTTCTTCGTTGTTACCTACTTTTATATCTTGTACAAAGCCTAAATCTCTAGCATAAGTAGCACATGCTTTTTCACAAACATAATTAGCACGCATCTTAGTCATTGTTCCTTCTTCTAGGTGCATTTCTTTATATAAATAGTCACTTATTATTATTTCTAATACAGCATCTCCTAAAAACTCTAGTCTTTCATAGTTTGGATAACTAGGATTTTCATTAGTGTATGAACTATGAGTAAATGCTTGATGATATAAATTCATATTTGTTGGCTTTATATCTAATTTGTTAAATATTTCCATGGAATCACTTTCCTTACAAATAAATTTTATCATAATATAGCATATTTGTAAAGATTAATATTAGTTAGTTATATGCTAAAAAACTTTACCATTTCATGATAAAGTTTTGTGTTTTATATATAGAAAAGTATTTCTAGATATAGAATTAACTTTTTAATGTAAAGTACCCTGGAGTACTAGGAGTATCTATTCTTGCGTATGTTTTATCTACATAACTTGAATTATAGGTTGTTCCATTGCCACCAACTAATTTTGAAGAGGATATTGAAAACATGGCAGTACTTTTATTTACGTTACTTGTAACAAATTTATCACTTGCATATATTGTTGTTAATTCTCTCAACTCATAAAACATACTACTCATATCAGTTACATTTGAAGTATCAAAATTGCTTATATCAATACTAGTAACATTTGAAGTATCTAATATATAAGCATGTCCATAAAATGTACCATTCATATTAGTTACATTTGAAGTATTAAAATTACTTGCGTCAATATTAGTTAATGAAACACAACCCGCAAACATACCACTCATATCAGTAACTTCATCAGTATACATATTTAATAAATCAACGCTTGTTAAACTAACCATATATTGAAATAAAATTGCTCCACTTGTTAAAAAAACTTTTCCATTTTCTGTAGCAATATATAAATCATATAAACTTAGTCCATAATCATTTGTACTTGTAGATGCCTTAGAATATAGTAGAACTGAGTTATCTTGGTCTCTTGAAATATCAGTAGCACTTCCTACTCCAGATGGTACTTCATCAAAGTTTACAACATTTATTGTAGAAACTTCTACTACATTAATATTACTATTGAGAAATTTGTAACCATAATCTATCAAACATGTGGCTCCTTCATCCGGAAATGCTAAATTTAGGCATTCATTATTTGCATAACTATTTTCATTAAAAGATGTATCATACCCCTTCATATAATATCTTGTTATTTCTTCCTCTCCTACTGGGTTATATTCTCCTTCTATTAATACTTTGCCTGTAGGTAAAATTAAGTCTCCACCTTTTTCATAGCCATTTATTATAGATAAGGATATAGTTATGTCTGTAGATGAAGTGTTTTCTACTGCAATAGTTACTGGTAGTGTTTTGTTTGCTTCGATTAATCCACTTGGGGGATTTGCACTTTTCCAGGACTTTGCAATGGTTACACCTTCAGGCAAAGTTGATGGTGTAACCATAGAGTATGCTATACCATATTGTATTGTACCATTATTACTATTTTTTACATCTATATCAAAGAATTTTGTTTTATCTGCTTGTATTGTTACTTGTTTATTTGTGGATGCTGATAAATCAAAAGATAAAGACATATCATACTCTGTGGTATCATTATAACTTAAACTAGTATCTATTGCATACGTTGCAAATAGTCCTGTTAGTGCAATTAGAAAAGTAAGCACTGTTACTATTATTAATTCTTTCTTGTCTACAAAATTTATTACTTTTTTCATTTCTTAAAACTCCTTTTTACACATGAAAAAAACTATAGACAAAAACTATCTATTTCTAGATATTTTATCTATAGTTATATTCTTTATTATTATATTACTTTTATATGTTAATTGGCCCCCCCCGATAGCATAAATGATATATTGTCTATTGTTTACTCTATTCATAGTGGGGGCTCCTTTCTAAAAATTGCGAATTATTTGGTACTTTTTTGTTAAGTCCAGCAAACTCTTTTACATACATCTAAATAATATCATATTTGTTTTATTTTTGCAATAAAATTGTATAGTCTTTTTAACTTTTTAATGTAAAGTAACCCGGTGTACTTGAAGTATCTATTCTTGCGTATGTTTTATCTATGTAATCTTCATTATATACAGTACCATTGCCACCAACTAAACTTGAATTATTACCAAACATTTTATTACTATTACTAGCTTTAGTTGTTGAAAAATTTTTACCAACATATATTGTTTTCAATTTATACATATATCTAAACATTCCTTCCATATTTGTTACATTAGATGTATTAAAACTACTTAAATCTAAACTTGTTAAAGTTGGGTCTGGAAACAAATAAGATAAATAGGCGTTTATACTTAGTGGACCTGAAAACATTAAACTCATATCTGTAACATTAGATGTATCAAAATTGCTCAAATTTAAGTTACTTAAGTATATGCATCCTGCGAACATACCACGCATACTTGTTACCTCATTTGTATAAACATTACTTAAATCTAAACTTTGAAGTGACAAAAATGTTGCAAATAATGATTCTCCACTTGTTAAGAAAACTTTTCCATTCTCAGTGGCAATATAGACATCATATAAACTAATATCTGGTGCAAGGGTACTTGTTGTAGAACTATTTTTGTAATAAAAATTTACTGTGCCATCTTGGTCTCTTGACACATCTATTGGGCCTGTTACTCCATCTGGAATCTCACTGTTTTTTATAATATTAAAATTTGCTATTAGAGCGTTCTTTACTGGTGTATCTAAAAAGTTATCTCCTTGGTCTTGCATACAGTATAAATTATCTCCAACAGCAAGGTCTACACTATCTAGTGACATGCAATCACTACTTCCAATTGAATTAAGAATATCTACACTTACTGATTTTAAATAGTATCTTGTAACTTCTTCCTCTCCTACTGGGTTATATTCTCCTTCTATTAATACTTTACCAGTAGGTAAAATTAAGTCTCCACCTTTTTCATATCCATTTATTATAGATAATGATATTGTGATATCTGTAGATGATGTATTTTCTACAGCGATAGTTACTGGTAAAGTAGTATTTGCGTTAATTAATCCGGTTGGTAGATTTGCACTTTTCCAGGACTTTGCAATGGTTACACCTTCAGGCAAAGTTGATGGTGTAACCATAGAGTATGCTATACCATATTGTATTGTACCATTATTACTATTTTTTACATCTATATCAAAGAATTTTGTTTTATCTGCTTGTATTGTTACTTGTTTATTTGTGGATGCTGATAAATCAAAAGATAAAGACATATCATACTCTGTGGTATCATTATAACTTAAACTAGTATCTATTGCATACGTTGCAAATAGTCCTGTTAGTGCAATTAGAAAAGTAAGCACTGTTACTATTATTAATTCTTTCTTGTCTACAAAATTTATTACTTTTTTCATTTCTTAAAACTCCTTTTTACACATGAAAAAAACTATAGACAAAAACTATCTATTTCTAGATATTTTATCTATAGTTATATTCTTTATTATTATATTACTTTTATATGTTAATTGCCCCCCCCCCGATAGCATAAATGATATATTGTCTATTGTTTACTCTATTCATAGTGAGGGCTCCTTTCTTTTTAAATTTCAATAAATTCTTTTAGTTTTTCTTTAGGAATGAATCCTACAAATCTTTTTATTTCTTTATTATTTTCAAATATGATAAGTGTTGGTATACTCATTACTTTGTATTCTTTACATAATTCTTCATGCTTATCTACATCTACTTTAATAAAGTCTACGTTAGTTATTTCGTTACTTAATTCTTCGAATATTGGGGAAAGCATTTTACATGGACCACACCAAGTGGCATAAAAGTCCACAATTGCTTTCTTTTTTGTTAGTTCATTAAAATTTTCTTTATCTAAATGTATCATAAATTCTCCTATCTATATTTATCTAATATACTTGTATTTTCTATATATATTTTATTCATTTTTATTAATTTATCTGCACTGTCTACTGTTACTACTTTTTTATCTAATAGTAAATCTAGTACTTGTTCATTTATTTGTACTTCGCTTAAATCTTTTCTTTCATGCATTATATTATATACTTCTGTGTATGTTTCTACTGTAGTACCTACAAGATTTGATAATACAGGGGTATTATTTAATATTTTATTTGCGTATTCGCTTTCTTTTACTATCTTTATATTAAATGCTGGTAAGTTTAAGAATACTAATATTAAGAATACATATACAAAGTATTCTAAGGCTCCTACAAAGATTCCTAGTATTTTAGATGGTATACTTAAAAATATTGTCATTTTAAGTAATTTTTCTATTAATCCTGTTATGGTTAGTAATACTTTTAGTATAAATGTTAATGCTATTGCTACTATTAGGAAGGCAATTAATTCATATACTAAAATATTTATTACATCTATTCCTTTTATGAATCCACCAAATTTAAAGAATGGTAAGTTTTCATACATTAATACAGATAGTGGATTTTTAAGTTTAAATGCTACTATTACTACTAAGAAGGTTCCTAAGAAACTAGTAGTCTTTTTTATTACTCCTTCTTTAAATCCTACAACTGCTCCTAATATAATCATTAGTACTATTATTATGTCTACTATTTGCATACTTTATATCCTCCTATAAATATTATATTACAAAAATATATAAAAATAAAGAAAAATATGATAAAATATTACTTGAGGTGACTTTGCTATGAAACAAAAAGCAATTACTAAAGTACTTAATGTTTGTGATAAGACAAAAGAACAGATGATTTCATATTATGAAGAATTAAAAAGAGAAAAAACACCACCCTACTCTGTTTTTCAAGCGATAGATGGTGATACTATAGTTACTATGTATACTTCAGGAAAGGTTGTATTTCAGGGAGTTGATGCTGATTTAGCAAGTGATTATTGGATTGCAACAGAAAAAATTAATTCTGGACGTAATGCTTTGGTAAAAAAAGATAAGAAAGAAGATAAAAAAGAAGAAAGAGTTATTCCTATTAATGTTAGTTCAATTGGTAGTGATGAAGTTGGTACTGGAGATTTCTTTGGTCCTATAGTAGTTACTGCTAGTTATGTAAGTAGAGATAATGTTAGTTATTTAATAGATTTAGGAGTTAAAGATTCTAAAAAGTTAACTGATGATAAGATAAAAGAAATTGTACCTAAGATTATACAGAAAGTTCCATATCAAACTTTAGTTTTAGATAATTATAAATATAATACTTTTTATGGGGAAGATATGAATATGAATAAGATTAAGGCTGTTTTACATAACAAAGTATTATGTGAGATGGTTAATAAGGGGTATTTATATGATTATGTTGTTGTGGATCAATTTGAGTATCCTGGTAGTTATTTTAAGCATATAAAAGATTCTAAGTATCAGTTTAAAGATATTACTTTTCTTACAAAAGCAGAAGATAAGTGTTTGTCTGTTGCGTGTGCTAGTATGATTAGTAGATATATATTTTTAAATGAGATGGATAAGCTAAGTAAGAAATATAATATAGAAATACCTAAGGGTGCAGGAAGTGAAGCAGATAAGGTATATATGTTTATTAAAGATAAATATGGTAATGATGAATTAAAGTATGTTTGTAAGTTAAATTTTAATAATGCTAAAAAGATAAGTGATAGTAATGAATAATCCTTTTTTATATTCACTTGATAATAAGAGATATCATACTTTAAATTATTATTATAAGAATAAGTTTAATTCTAAGGTATTTAAGGTTAGTTTAAATGGTGGATTTACTTGTCCTAATATGGATGGTACTAAAGGTTATGGTGGATGTATATATTGTTCTAAGAGTGGTTCAGGGGAATATGGTGGAGATAAGAATGATAGTATTACAGTACAGTTTAATAAGATTAAAGAAGTTATGGATAATAAATGGACTGGTAAATATATTGCATATTTTCAAGCAAGAACTAATACTTATGCACCAGTAGAGGTACTTAGAGAAAAATATGAGGAAGCACTTAAGATAGATAATGTTATAGGACTTTCTATTGCTACTAGATGTGATGCTATAAGTGACGAGTGTTTAGAGTATTTAAGTTTATTAAATAAAAGAACTTTTCTTACTATAGAACTAGGATTACAGACAATACATGAAGATACTTCTAAATTAATTAATAGAGGGCATACTTTAAAAGAATTTACAGATATGGTTATGAAGTTAAAGGAAAAAAATATAAATACTGTGGTACATATAATTAATGGATTACCATATGAGACTGAAGAGATGATGCTTGATACTGTAAGATATGTAAATAGTTTACATGTTAATGGTATTAAAATACATATGCTTAATATTACTAAAGATACTCCTTTAGAAGAATATTATATGAAACATAAATTTCATGTTCTTACTAAGGATGAATATATAGATATAGTAATTAAACAATTAGAATTATTAGATAAAGATATCGTAATACATAGGATTACTTCTGATCCTGAAAAGGAAAGTTTAATTGAACCTAAATGGTTACTTAAGAAGACTATACTTCTTAATGATATAGATAAGGAAATGAAAAAAAGAAATACTTATCAAGGTATTAAAGCCTAGTTTTAAGTATTTTTTATTTATAACTATATTTAATATTATCTTTATCTATATACCATATTACTTTCATATTATCTATTTTAGAAGATACTTCATAAGACGAATCTATATCTAGCATAAATAGATATGTACTATATATATCTGCTAAAAAAGATGAAGGGTATATTACTGTTACACTTTTATAGATACTAGATGGGTATAAGGTATATGGATTAATTATATGGTTATATCTTACGTTATTATATTCATAGTATCTTTGATAGTCTCCACTTGTTACTACAGAAGAATTAACTACATTTATAGTATCAAATATATTAGAATTATTTATGGGGTCTATTACTCCTACACTATATGTTTCTTTGTTAGAGGGAGTACCTACTTTTATGTTACCTCCTGCATCTATTATGTAATCTTTAATACCATAGTTTTCTATTATGTTTGATATTACATCTGTTACATAACCTTTAGTGTATGAACCTAAATCTATTTTTATATTATTTTTCTTTTTATAGATATTGTTTTCTAAAGATATATCTTTGATGTTAGTGTTTACGTTTAGTTCTTCATAAGATGGGATACTTGTTTTTTCTTCGATATATTTTTTCCATACATCAACAAGATTAGAAGACGCTATATTTATGTAACCATTAGTTATTTCATAATATTTTATTCCTTCGTTAATTAAAGTACTTAGTTTACTATCTATAGTTACTTCTTTATCATTATCTAATACTTCATTTAGATAGTATACATTAATTATGTTATCATAACTATTATATTTATCTGTTAGAGTATGATATTCTTTTAGGGTACTTTCTATTTCTTCAAATAATTTATTGGTATTTTTACTTGTGTTTAATTTGATATTTATATATGTGTCAAAATAGAAGTAGTTTTTTTCTACTTTGTTTGGGGTATTATATAAAGATAATGTTAGAAAGATTAATGTTATTAGTACTAAAAAGATGTATATTAGTTTTTTCTTCATTATCTTAGTTTATAGTTTTTTGCTATTTCTCTTTCTATATCTTTTTTCTTTATATCTTCCCTTTTGTCATATGTTTTTTTACCACGCGCTAAACCTATTTCTACTTTTACTTTATTTTTTACAAAGTATACTTTAAGTGGGATTATTGTGTATCCTTCTTTTTCTATTTTATCTCTTAGTTTTAATATTTCTTTTTTATGTAGCAATAGTTTTCTTGTTCTATTTTCTAAGTGATTAAATCTATTTCCTTCATCATATAAAGATATACTTGTATTTAGTAAGTATGCTTCATTGTTTTTTATTATTACATAACTATCTTTTATATTCATTTTACCTTGTCTTATTGATTTTACTTCAGTACCTTTAAGAGATATTCCTGCTTCATATGTATCTAATATAAAGTAGTCATGTCTTGCTTTTCTATTTAGTATTTCCATCTTTTATCACCTTCATTTATAATTATATAATAAATGTGGGGGTTAGTAAAGGGGGTTTTATATATACGGAAATACTTAAACTAATTCCAAACTCGCAATGTTGCGTGTACTGAAGCATTATTTGCAGATCCATCTTCGTAGAAGAAATAGAATAAACCACCATTAATATTATAATGATTTCCTCTAATAAACCATGGAGTAGAAAATTCTGGAAAGTATGCTCTACAACTATACCAACCACTATCACTATCTAGTACTATTTCACTTGTAGCGTCTCCTAATCTTCCAACATTATATGCAATTTGATTTGTGCCGGTAGATACATTTATATTATATTTACTACTCGATAAATATGAATATGATGTAATGTATTTTGATGTGGCATTATGATATACAAAGTTTGTAGATGCACTTGATTTATTATATGTATAATTTGAACTTGAATATGAAATATTACCCATTACATATTCCCATGCTCCTCCTGACATATCATATACTCCATATATGTTACCTGTGGTAGATGCTAGCATTCCATATGAACCATTATATTTATTTGCTGCAGTTGTACAGGTTTTACTTGAGGATGCTGCTGATATAGTATTTCCTCCTATTCCTGTTTTATATGTGCTACAATTATTTTTTGTTACCTCTGTACAACTTCCGTTTGTACATCTTCCATATTTAGAATTAGTTAAGTATGCTACTGCTCCCCACTCCATATTTGTTATCATATGAGAGTCAGTATTTGTTCTTAGTGTAGGAAGTCCATATATATTACTCTCTTTTTGCATATCATATATTACTTTCCAAAAATTATCAATTGTATTACTCACCCACACGTTTACATTCGGTAATATTCTTGGAGTAAGTGTTGTATTATTTCCTCCACCACTAGATGCAGATGGTGTTTCACTTGATAGTTCAAATTTACCCATCCAAAATCCTGTTAGTTCTTGATTCTCCATTGTGAATGCCGGATGTGTATAATAATCTCCATTACTTCCTGTACATGTTTCACTTGGTCTTTTGGATGAACTTTGTGATGCTGGATAGTCATATGTACAAGAAATTGTACCAGTTGATGATATTCCTTCTTCAAACACTATATCTATACCTGTGTTTTGTGCATTATAACTTTGAGTACCTATTACTTTATTTATATTCCATACTTTATATTTATATCTTGGTATCCATACATAGAATGCTAATATATCAGAGTCTGCAATTGTTGTTCCTGCATTTGCATTTTGATAAGTAGTTCTATTAGCAGAAGACACTAATACTGCATTTGCCCATTTCTTTTGATCGTAATCATACCATCCGTAAGTTGAAGTAGAACTTGTAGTATCTGCTTTTACCCAGTTAGAACCATTATATACTACTGGAATTAATCCATCTGTTAATATTGGATAGTTTGCACCACTACTATCTATTTTTGAATTAGGCGTTATATTAACTATTCTTTTGTAGACATAAGTCGTACCATTTGAAGACTTAATTTTATAATTTACTTCATATGTTCCAACTTCCAATGTTGAAGTATCTGCTATATCAGGTCCCACATAAGTACATGATGTACTATTTGCTTCGCACGTATATGTTATGTTATCTATAAGTGATACTACTTCGTTAATTGGTGTTGTTATAGCATCTATTCCTACTATTACGGGTATTGAAAAATTTGATACTCTTGATGTTCCTGTAATTCTTACAGAGCCATCTCCTGAGTGTCCTGTTACTGTTGTTCCATCAAAATCTGTAAAAGATGTATTACCTGCAAGTGTTTCAGCATTTATTAAGAAGTACGATGAATTTAGCAAGCAACCTGTAGGATAAAGTGATGCAGTATCTGTTGTAAATACATAACCACTTCCTCCCGAACCACTAGAACTATAATCTGCACCACCACCATACCAACCACCGCCACCTGCTCCTCGTTCATTAGCTGCGTCAACGCCATAACCAAAACCAGCGTTTGTTCCTGGTTGTGTTTGAGTACCCCCTTCCTCTTCTTTATAGATTTCATCAGCACCTTCATCATATCTATCTCCACCACCGCCTGTCGTTCCACCACCATAACCACCATATACTTGTTTGTTATAGTATTTATCTTTTTCTTCATTATATGAAAGAATTATCAGTCCATTACCTCCTCCACCAGCAACAATTACTCTTGCATAATATGAATCTTTATTAATTCTTATGTCACTTGCTCCACCACCAGGACCATTAAAACCGTTTTTACCACCAACATAGACAAACAAATTAGTGTTTTGATTTAACGTTAATATTCCTTTTGAATACCCACCATTACCACCAGTAACATAACCTCCTGACCAACTAGTACCGTTTCCTTCTGCTCCCCAAGTTTCTAACAAATATGTTCCTGGTGATAATGTTACTTCATACTTTTGAGGATTAGTATATTCTAAGTTTACATTTTCAGTAGTAGTTGTAGTATTTGCTGCTAATATTTCATTTGTTACAATTATTGCAGGACTAAAAGTATCTGTAATTATTATTCTTGAAGAAGATAGTCCAAGACTAGATGTAGTACTTCCTACTACTCCTAGGTTTACTAAAGTTGTAGAAGTAGAATTATTTACTATACCTACTACTAAAGTTTTTACTTCACTAGTTGCAATAGTACCAGTAGAAGGAACATTACTTTTTTCTAAATACATTCCTATAGTTATATCAGGATTATTAGATAAAGTTTCATACCAACATCCATAGTATAATGTGGAAGTAGAACTATTACTTACTCTTAATTCTATTATCTTTGTTTCGTTAGGGT